>Ga0268276_1000097_pt1 | contig 98091 bp, 145 predicted proteins | sample saktaG_4_FD_190145 | JGI IMG/M metagenome (GOLD analysis project Ga0268276, IMG submission 190145) | Saline water microbial communities from Sakinaw Lake, British Columbia, Canada - sak_2010_1_5_45m | ecosystem: Environmental > Aquatic > Non-marine Saline and Alkaline > Saline ... | reverse complement strand
CTACAATAAAATCTTGAGTTGTAGGTAAAATCAATAAAGTGTTAAGTATAAATTATAAAAATATGTACTGAGTCTGGGATGCAGGAACGTGGTCGGACTTAAAACAAAAACACGGTGAGGCGTTCTCAATAGAGAAGTCTATGAAACGTGAAACTACTAAATCTTTAGTTTAGTGGTAGTTCATACGAAACACTTTTTCGTGTTCATCCATATCATCTTCTTCATCTTCATCAAATTCAAAATCATCATCATCAAATTCCCAATAATTTTCTAACCATTCATTCAATCTTATTATACGCACTTATTGATATTTTATTTTTTGTATATATTAATTTAAGACTTTGAAAAAATTATATATAAAATTAAACGATATCCTAAATGGACTATAAAGGAGAACTCAAACGATATATTAAAAACAAGGGTTATAAATATTCTAAGAATGTTATAAAGTATGGTAAAAATATGGTTAAAAGAGTTGAAAATACTGAAACTCTATCAGAATTCTTTTTGTATAATAATATAGGTATATATCAATTTTTAGAGGAATTGATGACACTTTCTCAAATGAAAGAAAAATCGTTAGGTTGCGAAAAATTAGATGAAAATGAAATAAATCAAATTTTCGGAACCGTTATTCTAAAAAATGAATTATTAAAACTCCAATTAAAAGATTACATCTTTATAAAACGATTGGATGATTATAATGAGTTCGTTTATGAATTAACCAATAAAGCTCAAAATTATTTCAAAACCAAATATGGTGTTAAAATGGATAAAGAACTCAGTTTAAAAGATGTTTTAATAATAACAATAGATAGAACAGCTGGTGAAGATGAGGAAAGTCCGAAACAATTAAACTAATTCTTCAGTATTCTTTGGTCCTTTTAACATATTACAAATATTTTCTAATGTTTCACTACTATCTATATTTTTCTCATTGACAATATTTCTTATTTTATCAACAATTGAATCCTTCTCTTCTTTTGTTTCTTTAACAATATTTACAATTGTTTTTAATCCACTACCAAAGAATTCATTTGGATTAATTTTTGGCATCTTTTCATAATTATGATAAAGAAGAATTCGTGAAATTCTTTCACCATTACTTAAATTAAAAAAAATGTCATCACCATCTATGATGGATACGACTACATTATGATCTGATTTCAATCTATATAAAGAATCATCATCATAACCCCATGTAAGTACAGTCTTTCCAGGTGTAATTCTTGATAATCCGATTGTATCATTTAGATAATCTCTTATGGATTTTTCAATGAATTGGCTTTTATTCATTCCAGTTCTTCTACATAATCTATCAAAAGATTCGTAGGTATTTTTGTCAATTGAATAAGTTTTTGTTGTTTTTGTTATATTCATAATATTTTTTTATTTCTATATAGTATTTAAAAAATATCAAAAAATGTCATTTTTTATCATTTCCTAATATGTTGATAAATTCCATCAGTTACTACCCAATCTCTAGATTTTAATACCTCAAATTTATCCCTCGCAGAACTTAAAATATCTTCGTAAATAAACCCAGACTTATACATCGCTGCGTAAAGAGCGAGAAGACAATCAACATATTCGTTTATATCATTTGGGTTTTCTAGAACTTCGTCCGCTTCATGTTTTAATTTCATAATATGATGAATTGATTTAGCTTCTGAGAATACTTCAATTGAAAATTGTCCCATTTCATTAAATAAATCTTTCATATCTCAATAATATCTTCTAATTTTTCATATAAATTATTTGGAAGAGATTTTTTATCTAGTTTTACTATTTTTAAGTTTAATTCCAATCTTTCTCTAATATTTTCATCCATTTCATTGGTTTTCACTCTTTTATAATATTTTACAATTTCAATTAATCTATCCTTAAATTCATCAGAATTGAAATTTATAATCTCTGGATAAGTTTCTTTATAAAAATCATAAATTTTAGCACATCCCTCTTTTCCAATGCCCCTATTACCTTTCATATATATAGACCTTATACTATCTTTGTTATGGCCTATTATTTTTACAAATAATTCTTTTTCACTATCTATTTCAGTAACTTTCTTATTTTTTATCATACCACCAATAAATTCTAGAAATTCAACATTATTATCATCATTACTATCATTAAATAAATCATCAAAATTTCTATTCACTTCTAGACTATCTAAAAACAATTGATAAACTTTTGGTAAAAATAATGTTTCGTCACTAAATTTAAAATTATACATAAAATTCATATATCCATTTACTGTATCAGACTCCAATAATTGATACAAATCACTATCATTTGAGATAATCATGTTTGAATGCCCCATTTCATTGGTTTTCTTTACAATATAAGAGATTATATCATCACCTTCTAATTCATCTATTTGATAAGATTCACAATTACCTTTTTTATTTACTTCATATTTGAATTTATTAAAAATATCGTAAACACTATTCCAGTCAATATTCTCATTCTTTTTTCTAGTTCCTTTATAGTCCTCTAAAAATTTCTTTCTCCAATTACCTCTACTATCAGATATAAAATATACTTTACTAAAAGGAAATAATTTTGTCAATGTATTATAATCCTTTTCCAATATAACTGGTAAGTCTGTATATAAATATCTAAGTTTATATAGCATAAAGACGGATTTTTGCATTATGTAATTTGCATCTATACAAAGGTTTAATTTCATAATTTTAGTTATTTTTTAATATATAATCTAATATACTGATAATGTTTATTTATTTTTAATTTTGATTTTTAATATATAAAAGAAAAATATCTAGTTGGATACTATAAAAACATTTGAACAATTTAAAAATGAAAAAGAAAAGAAAACCGTTATTGTATCTGGTTTTCCAGGTATAGGAAAAAGTCATTTTTTTAGAATGATGGAAGATAGTGGTAAAAAAGTATTGGATTCTGATTCTAGTCTATTTTCATGGATAGAAAAGGGAGTTAGACATCCAGATTTTCCAAATAATTACATCAAACACATTAAAGAAAACATTGGTAAGGTTGATATTATATTAATCCACCGAGTTTATCCGGTATCATCACACGATATTGTTAGAGACGCGTTAGTTAAAAACAATATTCCATTTGTTTTAGTATATCCATCTAGGGACATAAAAGAAGAATATATTGGTAGATATATACAAAGAGGTAGTAATGAAGCGTTTGTGAAATTATTAACTGATAATTGGGATAAATTTATAGGAGATTGTGAAAAACAAAAAGGTTGTAAACATGTTGTTATCAAAAGTGGTGAATATTTGAGTGATAAAATAAAAGATTTAATAAGTGAAAATTAAAAAATACATAAAATTATTTGAAGAGATTGATTTTGAAGATGATTGGGAATTTGAAGAAGAGGAACCAAAAACAAAACCAAGAATTAAATTAAATTTCAGACTTTCAAATAAAGCTCAACGAGATGAAGTATATCTGTATCTTCTGTACGAGGGTGGTGACGCGGACACGACACACCCAGAGACAATTAATTTGGGAATAAAATATTCAGAAATTGATGAACATATTGATGAGATAACAGAAATAGTTGATAAATATAAAAGATTACAAAAAGTTTTAAATTATACGGGTGATCTTCACTACGATAGAAAGATTAATAGATATGTCATTAGGTCATATAGAAAAGATGATGTAAAAATTGATGATGATATAGAAGAATTAATTGAAGGTGTTCCAAATGACCCACAAGCTGATTATCAATTTAAATGTTATCTAGGTGATATTTGGTTAATTGGATATGATGAAAATGGTGATAAACATACATCATATATATAAAAAATAAAAAGAAAAATGAAAATTAAAAGATTTAACGAAGAATTTGTATACTATAATTTAGATGATGTATTTTATGGTAAAAAAGGTAAGGAATTATTAGAATTAACTAAAAAAATACTAGATGCTAATACATTGAATGATTTAGAAAATGTTGATCATATGGATGATGTAATTTATGGTAAAAATAACAATTATCTATCAGAATTAAAAAATTCGGTTATTCATATATTATTAGATATAAATGATAGTTTTGTTATAAACGAACTTAAAAAAGATTTAAAATATAAAAAATATTTCAATGATGGTATTAACGAGGAACTTGATTTAACACAACCTGAGAAAAAACAAAGATTAGGTATAATTCAAAAAAGATTAACAGAAATTGAATTGGATAAACTAAAAAAAGAGTTTGAACAAGAAATATATTTTTTAACTGATTTAAATAATAATATTAATCAATCATTAGATAGTTGGAGAAACCCACAAGATAGGCGAAATCTAGCAAAAGAGATTTATGAATATTGTAGTGATATTGTAAATAGAACTAATGAATTAAAAAAATTATTAAACAATGAAAATTAAAAAATTTAATGAAATACAGTCAGTTATTCCAAATATGATAAAACAAGGAGAAAATACTGAACTATCTGTTATTGAACAAGAAATAAAATTTTTAAAGGATTTGGAAAATACTATATACGAATTGAGTGATAAAAATGAAATAGATGGAAAAGTAGCACATTCTCTACAAATAAAATTAATATATAGAATGGATGAACTAAAAAAATTAAATAAATAAATGGATAAATTAAATAACCTATTGAGTTTCAATGATTTTGATAAAACTTGGAAACCAACTGAACAAAAAAAGACAAAAAGAACAGAACTTGGAAAAGATATTCTAAATGAAAATGTTGAATCCGTCGCTGCGATTATCGCGGTACTAAACGATAAACAATTCATTGATAATCTTGATTATATCTTAAAAAGTATTAAACCAGCGGTAAAAGCCAAATTATTGAAAGCAGCTGAACTACTTAAAGGAGAAAATAAGAAGAAATAATCAGTCTATATTCATTGATTCTTTTTTAATCCAATCATCTATCTCTTTGTTATGCCTATACACTCTGATTTTATTAAAAACTTTTTTAATCCAATTAAATGATATCATTTGTGTAAATGTATAGATAACAAAGTATACAATCGCAGTAATCCAAAAATTTATTTTTATATCAAGTACAAGTGTACATATTATTGTGAATGTTAACCACAATAATACAAAACTAGTCCAAACAATAAATTTTAATTTTGAATTACTCATATTTATATTTTAGTTTAAGAATATTTGGTAAAAATAAATTTTTGAAATAGAAATCAATTACTTCCCAATATGATTCTAAGTCATTACTATATTCATGAAATTCAAATGATAATGATGAATCATCATAGTCTTCTTTTATTTGTTTTAAAATACTTGTTTTTTCTTTATAAAAAAAGTCTTTAATATCAACTGTAATTTCATTCAAAATACTTGGATTAAAATAATAAGACAACATTATATAATCCAATTGTTGTTTAGGTGTTTGAAACCCATCTCTAAATATTCTATCATTGAGGTCTAAAAAATTTAATATATTTTTAATATTATTAGTCAAATAGATTTTAGTACCAAAGTAATTATAGTATAGACCAGTATCGGTTAATCTCATTCCCATTTTCATTAACATATGTTTCATTATTAACATCAGAGTCTCCCATGAATAATAATAAATAGCGATATTAAAATCTTCTATATTAACTTTAATAAATGTTATTAAAATATCTTTATATTTAAATCTTAGAAACTTTCCTCTTTCTTCATATGTACTTGGTTCAAAGAAATTTCTTATAATAATAAAATCAGTGGTATCTTCAATAACAATTCTAAAATTAGTATTTGTTTTATGGGTGAGACACACACCAAATTTAATATCATTATCCTCAAGTTTCTTAGCGACTTCTTGTAAGGTTTCTATATTTGTCATTAATCTATTACTTTAATACTATCACAAATATAATCAAAATATTCTTTAGAGAAAAATTCTTTACCTTCCAAAAGAAAGTTTTTGTATTCTTTTGTTGTTTTTAATTCTTTTTCTGATGTCCATTCTGGATTAGCGATATAAACAAGAACAGGTTCATCAATGGATTCAAATTTTAAGAATTCTCTTCTGTAGTGCTTTGGATAGCCCTCGTGAGTATCCAACTTCTTCATGTCATTATAATCTATATCATAAAGTACTCCTTCTACTACAGAATCCTTATCTTCAACGATATTTGAGTATCCAATATTAGGGTTTTTATAGGACTTTTTATTTAAAATCATACGGTAACCCCGCAGTGTAGCGGAACGGCTGCCTAAGACCTTTATATTCCGTTTAATCAGTCTTCTGGCCGACATATTGCTTCCATAAGAGAAATAAAACATATTATTTACATTTATTTTTATGATATGACACGATAATTCTATTACACCCAAGTATTTTGGATACTTCACACACCTTCTTGCCTTCAGATAATAATTTGATTATATTATCCTTTAACTTTGTATTTGTTTCTTTTTTCTGTTTTCTTTTTTCTTGAGATTCTTTAGTATATTCCCACCTATAACCACCAGATTTTTTATAATAACCTTTACAACACTTACCTATAGAAGATTTGTTAATTCCCATTTGTTCTGATGCATCCAATATTGATTTGTATTTTTTTATAAACTTACCATCTAAATTATATTGAATAATTGATAAACATTGAGGTTCTTTATTTGATTCTGAAAGTTTCTTTTTATCAATATCTTCATTATATTTATTCACTGGATACATTTTATCATGATATTTTATTTATATTTTCTTTGAAACATTTTCTACACATTGGTTGATATGTTTCATTACCCCCTATCTGTATTTGTTCGCCTTCTAGTGTAATTTTACCATCTATCAACCTAGCGTTAACAGTAGCTTTCTTCTTTTTACATATAGAACAAATAGTTTTTATTTCTTCTATAGTATCAGAAATTGTTAATAGGTACGCGGAACCTTCAAAATATTCTAAATCAAAACTACTTCTCAACCCATAACATATAACTGGTATGTTTAATTTATCAACGATGTCAGCAAGTTGAAAAATATGATTTCTTGTTAAGAACTGTGATTCGTCAACTAGTACTACAGTTACATCATTAAGATTGGATACAACATCGTACATATTTGTTTCATTATCAACTATTAACGCTTTTCGTTTTAATCCAGTTCTTGAAACGACCATACCTTTTTCATATCTATCGTCTCTATCAGAAGTAAAAAGAATTGGGTTCTCACCATTTTCTTCATAATTATAAACAACCGATAGTAAATTTAATGTCTTACCCGCGTTCATTGTTGAATATCTAAAATATAATTTCGCCATTTTACAAATAATTGATTTCTTTTAATAAATCATCAATTTTCTGAGCTAGTGGAACAGGTAGTTTTTGTTGTCTACATTTTTCTAATAACTCTTTCATTTTCAATGAGATATCTAATAGTTTTTTAATATCTTTTTCATCAACACCTGTTTTTTGTTTATCCCATTCTAATATTAACTCTTCTAGTTTTAATAAACTACTATATGAGATATTCTCACTCAATCCTATTTTATCCACATTTTTAAATATATATTCTTTTAAGTCCATTTTAACTTATTTTATTTTTTATTATATTTAAAAAAATTGTTTTTGTTTTTTGATTTTTATATATAAAGAAAAATGTTTCTTAACAAAAGTGAAGAGAATAAAACTATTTGAGGAAATTGATTTTAACGAAGATGATTGGGAATTTGAAGAAGAAGACCCAGATATGAATCTCAAAGTTGGTGATTGGGTATATATATCAAACGATACTGAACTTTGGGAAACAAGAAGAGATACTAATGTATTTAAAAAATATATTGGAAATGATACAATTGAATCTCATAAAATAAAAGATATAAAATATAGTACAGAAATAACTAAAGATGCGTCATATAATACAACCATACCAAAATATATTTACGAAGGATATATGATGATTATCAGTGGAAAATATCCATGGTTTAAAATAGATAATACAGTAAGAAAAGCTGAACAACGGACAAATGAAGAATTAAATTGGGGAAAACCAAAAAAAGAGGAACCAAAAATTGAAGAATGGGAATTAGATGAGGAACCATGGGAATTTGAAGAATTTGATAAAACAGATGAATTGGAAACATTATTCAAATATAAAGGTAAAATATTATTAGTCACCCAGAGTGATATTACTAATAATTATACTCCGAGGCTAGCTGTTATAACTGATATTAAGACATTCACAAAAGGAAATAAAATGGGATTATTACAATTAGTAATAAATAAAAGTCTCAGTTTTACTGTTGATAAGAATGGAAAATGGAAAGAAAATGATTTAAAATTTATAAAATATTTTTGTAATAATCTTGATAAATATAGAAGAGATTATATAGAATCAATTAAAGATATCGAAGTATTAAAAAAACTAGGATACAAATGAAATATCTTAAATTATTTGAAGATTTTGATTGGGAAGAGATTGAAGACGATTTTGATGAAGAAAAATTTGATAAAGATGAATTAACTGATTGTTATATAGTTCCAAATAATGATAGTGAAGCTATAGAAATTGTAAAAAAATTAAAAGAACTTGGATTTAGAATATATCATTATGATGAAATATTGAAAACTGGTATGGATGGATGGGAGAAATTTTCATTTGATGATTTTTCAAAAAAATGGGTTAGATCATCCAATTCGGACATCCCAAAAAATATTATTGATTACAAAATATTTATGCATACAAAATGGAATTTAAAGGCGGATGATATAGTGTAATTGTGATTAAAAAAACTAGAATACAAATGAAATATCTGAAATTATTTGAAGATATACAAGGAGAATTTGAAATAGGTGACCCTGTTCAATGGACTATTAGTACCACATCTGGTAAAGTTACTATGAGAGGTGTTGTTATGGATATTGATGAAGGTCAGGATGAATTAGAAATTGTATCTCATTATAAAAACAATAAAATGTATACACAGAAAATTAAAGTAAATAGAGAATTATTATCAAAGGGATGGGAAAGTTAATAAAATCGAAGAGCATTAGTATTTAACAGATAAGATAGTGGAAATTAAATTGGATGATAATTATTAATATATACAAAAAATAAATATAAAAAATGATGAGATTTACAAAACTAGAGAAACAACAACCAGAAGAAAGTGAAAAATTCGTTGGTAGTGATATTGAGATAATCAATTATAAAGAGTGGGATATAATAAACGGAAAAGATAAGATGGTTATTCTTCCTTATTTGAAAGATGAGGGATATGTCTTATTGAGATATGAAAATATACCAACATTTCAATATAAATATAAAGAAGTTGAAGGGTATCGTAATGTAAATAACTTTATTACTGTTATAAAGGGTGATATTAATGAAGAAAATACTTTACAAGCTGTAAGAAGAATACTCCATGAGGAAACTGGTATAGTTTTAAACGCGAATTATCCAATAACGGTTGATAAAAACTTGTTTAAGGATGAGAAGAATCTCGGTCAATATTATATATGTTTATTGGAACTTAATTATAATGATTTTCGTCAAGGGCCATCACCAAAACCACAAGATGATGTAAATCAAATAGTTAAAATAAGTCTAGGGGATGTTGATGAACTCAAAACATTTGATTTAATTACAGATTATATGATACTTAGATTAAAATATGAGTATAAGTTATAAAAAATAAATAAAAATTACTATATAGAGTTATGAAGTTAAGAAAATTTGAAGCATACACAATAGATGATAATTTTAATAATGAACCAGAGAAAAATCTTCATGATGAGATTTTTGATTGGGAAGAAAATGACCAAACTAATGATAATGAAATTATAAAACAGTTAAGTGAATATACAGACAATGAAAAAATTCAAATCTTTGACAATTTTTATGACAGAGCGAAAGCTATGTTAGATGAGATTAAAGATGGTAATATTGGGGATGAGGATGATGTTCACTATATATGGGAAGATGTGATGAATTTATTAGCGAAAAATAGAAAAAGATTTTGGAAATATTATAGGAGTTTACAAAGATGAAAACTTTAAAAGATTATAAAAACTTTATAAATGAGATTAGATCTCCAAAATTAAAACACAAAATGATAAAAGCGGAAGATATTAAAGGAATTGATATAAAAAATGTATCAACACGACATTTGGGAGAAATAGTAGCTGATTACGAATACTAGGCTAATAAAGCTAAAACACCAGAAGAATATGAAAAATATATGAAATTATCTAAAGTATATAAAGATGAGATATCAAAAAGAGAAAAGGAGATGCGAGATAACTTTATGAAAAGGATAGATAAAAATGGGAATTGGATTTCTAAAAAACCAAGAGAAATATGAAATTGAAAGATTTTAATAAGTTTATAAATGAAAGTGACCAAAAACAAATATTCAAAAATTGGTCTGATAGAATAATAAATTCTGAGAAAACAGAACCAGATAATTTAAAAGCTAACACTATTAGAAGAATGAGAATGATTGGTTATAAAGTGGTTACAGATATTGAAGATAATACTGGGGTTATTGATGGACAAAAAGTTAATCTAGATGACTACGAAATAACCAATAGTAATGGTATAGATTTCATTAGAAAGAATAAGGAAAATGGTGGGGAAATACTATGATGTGATATTTTAATTCAGTCTAAATCTATTAAATTTAACCACATAAAATTACTTATAATCATTTGATTATCAATCATATAAAATTTCCAAAATATTTTGAAAAGATAAAAATTTTTCGTATCTTTGTATTAGTGATAACTTTAAAATCTATTCCATTATGAAAAATATTTATGAAAAAGTAACAGAATTCACTCCAGTTCGTGGAATTGGATTTAAACCAACAGGTAGAATTATATTTGAAGAAAGTATTTATCTTTTTGGTCGTAGAATTAAGCATTTCAAATTGAATGATTTAAAAATTGATGATAAAAAATTCAAAAACATTATCTTAGAATCTGAATATAATAATGAACCAAAAAACAGAGTTATTGTAAAAGGGTTTAGAAAATGAACTACTACTACACTGAAGATGTAGTAGTTTCTACGCCACGGGAAGAAGAATCATATATAATAAAATGAAAAACGCCTAAAAATCATAAATAATTTGTACAATTAAAAAAATGTTCGTATATTTGTATTAATAAAAAAATGGAAAATAAAATGGAAACAGGTGAGAAACAAAATAAAGGTAAAGAACAAGATTTACTTGATTGTTTATTATCAATTTTAGATTCACTAAAACTATATGATACTAATTCATTAGAACTTGGAAATGAAACATTATCGGAAATGATGTTCAGAAAAATGAAAGGGTATGGAATTGATTTAAATAAAGAATTGAATTTTACACACTTAAAACCAATAACAAAAAAGAAATAAAAAAATGACCTAGATTAGAGACAACAAATTAAGAGTAATCACTAGAAGTGATTTAAAATCAACAACTTATCAAGCGGTGCAATCTGCACATTCCGCTATCCAATTCCAATATGAACACCCTGAAATAGCCAACCATTGGAATGAAAAATCAAAATATTTAATTTATTTATCTGTAAAGGATTATGACGAATTCATTATGTTTGTAAAAAAACTAATTGAAAATGATATTCGTATGTCTATTTTTTATGAACCAGATATAAACCAATATACTTCTGTTACAATAGAACCAGGAGAAAAAAGTAAAGAATTAACTAAAAATTTAAACTTAACAAAATGAATAAGTACGAAAGACTAATTAATGAATTAGACGAAAATAAAAAAGGAAAAATGAAATGTTTTGGTAACTCAATGAAACCAACCCTAAACAATGGTGGATTAATGACATTCGTTAAACAAGATTCTTATGATATAGGAGATATGGTCTTCTGTAAGGTGAGAGGGAGATATATTGATTGCCATTTAATCACACAAAAAAGTGACAAACGAGGATATTTAATCGCTAACAATCACGGATACCAAAATGGATGGACTAGAACTATCTATGGAAGAGCGGTTAAAGAAGAATATAAAGGAAATGAAAAATATTTTAATTATACAGAAAAGGAGAAATAATTATGGAAAAATGTAAAGAATGTGAATCATATCACGGGCATAGCCCAAGATGTTCTAAAATAGACAAAGAAGAAGCTATAAAACAATTACATCAGTATTATGAATTATGGTTAGAAAGAGAAAACAAATGGTCTGAAAGAGAATCAAGATTAAAAAAGAAATTGAATAGATATCGTGATGAAATGGAATTTTGGAAAGGTAAATATTGGTCAATTAAACAAGAAAATAATAAATTAAGAAAGGAGAACAATTATGAATAAACAAGAATTGATAGATTTCGGATTTTTTATCGCAATGTACCCATTTTATGATAGTGGGCATCAAAATGAAGTAATACCAACAGCCCAATGGATGGTTAGATTACTAGACAAAGAAAATAATACGTATGATCCAGATAAAATATTTGAATTATATGAAGAATTTAAAAAAGATTATTATGAATAAGAGAATAATTCAATTAGAGAAAATGTTAGAGGATAATAGATGGAATCTTAAATTTTTGGTTGAATGTCAAGTCAAATCAGGTCAAAGATTCAAACAAACTAGAGAAATAGACTTGGTATGTGATGAAATGGAATTCATCATAGAAAAGATAAGAGAAATAAAAACTAAAGAAATAGAAAAATTATGAATAGGACATTTAAAAATATAAACGATTTCATTGAAAATGAAATGTATAGAGAATCTATAAATCATTTCACTCAATTTTTTGAAAAGAATTTTGATGCTAATAGTGATAAACCGTTATGTATAAACGCTTTAGAAGATGGTAGTTTACTAATAGAATGGATTTTTCCAGATTATAGATTTGGATTCTCACTAGAAAATAATTTGAATGAGTCAAGTTATTATTTCGTATCTAATGAACTACTACGACACTAAAGATGTCGTAGTTTCCTTATAGATGTTGTATCTATCAAGAACACTTAAAATATTAAGTGGCTCGTTCATAGAAGCAATATGACTATCAAACCATCGTTTAAGAATGTTTATGGCTGAATTTAAGTCACGATCAATAGTGATTGTATCTGATAATTGAACTTGTCTATCTTTAAGTTCAATTTTTTCTTTGAATACCTTTCCAGTTAAACAATTTAATTGAGTAGTCCAATTTTCATTTATCTTGGTTAGGTTTGTGTTTTTTAACTGACATTTATAACCAAGAAATTGTAAAAACATATTAATATTAGATTTGTGAAAAGATTTTCTAATACCTTTTTTGTTTTTATTAACACCTTCACTATTCATTAAATTTTTAACACTTAAATCACCGACTACAATTGTGTTGTAGTTCATATTCACTAAATATTTACTCTGAATATGTAGAGTTTGTTTTATCTGTTCGTTCTTTTTATGGTAACATTTATTTAATACTTTCTTTAATTTTAAATTTCTTTTTGAACCTTTATTGGTTTTACTTCTTTTGTTTTGTATTTTTGCTATTTCTTTTTGATAATAATCATTTATTTTCTTTGATTTATTCTTCAATACAATCATTTTACCTTTGTTATCAACACCTACTGCTAATTTTTCTAAACCCAAATCGATTGCTAAAACTTTAGTCTTAATTTTTAGATTATCTTCATATTGTATTGGTTCTTCAACAATCAAATCACATAACCATTTATTTCTTACAAATTTAATTTTGATTTCTTTTATATCTAATGTTGATATATCTATTTTTGATTTATATTCAAATGGAATCTTATTAATTGTTATTATATTACTCTGAATAATCCAACCAGACTGATTCCAAACGATAGTATGATAATAGTCAGAATCTATCTTTCTTGGTGGTCTTGCCGTTTTATCTTTTTTAATTAAATTGAAAAATGAACGATATGAACCGTATATTTCTGTGGCAATAGTTTGAACGGCTTTTGAATTTAATTTTTTCCAATTTATATATTGTTCTTTTAATTCTGGAAGTAAATTATTCAAATCGAATTTGTTTAATATAGTTTTGTTTGTTTCATATTCTTTTTGTTGAACATCAATGAGTTTATTCCATATATCTTTCCTTATTTCAGATAATTCATTTAATTGACTTATCTGTTCTTTAATCGGAAATAGTCTTATAGAATAACTCTTTTTCATTTTATACAACTTTTTTCGTTTTCTTTATTATAAATATATATTAAAATGAAAAAGTCATATTTTTCCAAAAATAATTTGAATGATGTTCGTCAAAATTCATCCACGATGCTAAAGACATCGTGGTTTTCTTTTGACATTTTTATAAAAAATATGGTGAGTTTATGGTATCAGGAATGTTTAATGATCCATTTACCCAAGATATAATAGGAATAATTAAATTAAAAATCAGAAAGGAGGAAGATATGCCATAGGTTAGACCCCCATGAGAACCATTGTTTTACCAAAAAATTAAAAATTAAATTATAAACAATTAAAAAAAAATAAAATGGAAACAATGGAAAAATTAAATAAAGTAAATTTTAGTCTAGATACAAGAAATCTAGAAAAATCAGTAAAAGAAACCACTGAAAAAATAAAAAGAGTTTCAGAATTAATGGATTACAGGATAACAAGTGATTTATCAGAAATTGATAATTGTTATGAAAAATTAGTAAATTTATCACTAAATCAGAAAAAAAACTAAGAAACTGTATTCTAAATGTTGAGCACAATCGTTCTTTGAAATCATTTAATAAGTTTTTTCACATTCTTTATAAGTATATCTTAAAATCCGATAAAGGGTTCATATTAAGATATCTCAACAAGAGGAATTGATTCAGAAAGCGAAGAAAAACTTTTTGGAATCTAGAGATAAAATGGAAAGTTCTTTGGACATTTACAAAAGATTAAAAGGTAATTTTTATAAAGAAAAGGACTTGAAATATTTCTTATCTAAGAGTATATAATAATATCTATAACAGGGGTATAAAAATACCCCTGTTATTTTTATAAAAAATTTTTTTATATTAAAAATTTTTTATATCTTTGAATAAAATAATGAGTTGATAGTTCAGTCTGGTTAGAACAAGTGCCCCTAAAACACTTTGTCGTGGGTTCAAATCCCACTCAACTCACTGATAATCAAATAATAATGAGATACATAAAAGATATTAATTCTGAATTTTTAATTGGATATGGTTTTTTGTTCCTATTTTATTTTCTTGCATGTTTATCTTTTTTGGATATAATCCCATATCAACCAGAATTAACTATCTACAAATTCAATATCAAAACTTTCGCTGTAATAATGATGTTATCTTGTGGTACAGGAATGGGAATAATATTAAAAATTTTAAAATCTAGAGACCAATGAGAGCGAAATTTTCACAATTCTTTCTTAATCTCTTGGTGTTTTTAGGGTCTGGATATTGTCTTTATCTATCAATGGTTTATTCATTATATGGTATTGAACCAGTTGGATGGCAATTATTCTTGGTTATTATATCTGGAATGATTATGATGATGCATTTTTTTAACACATTATTTAATATAAACAGTAATTATGAGTAAAAAATTTTTAGAACTTTATCTAAACAGTCTATCCCCAAGTGGATATGAAAATGAATCCCAACAAATTTGGGTAAATTATATGAAGGATTATGTTGATAAATTTATAACCGACCATTATGGAACCGCAGTTGGTATAATTAATCCAGATTCTGATTTTAAAGTAGTAATTGAAGCACATGTTGATGAAATATCATTTATTGTTAGTTATATAACAGATAAAGGATATATCTATGTGAAAAAAAATGGTGGAGCAGATCATCAAATAGCACCATCTAAAAGAGTTAATATCCATACTAAAAATGGACTAATACCTGGATTCTTTGGCTGGCCAGCGATTCATACAAGAGGTACTGGTACCAAAGAAACTCACGCATCCGCGGATAATATCTTTATTGACTGTGGATTTACATCAAAAAAGGATGTTGAATCATCAGGAATTTATGTTGGGTGTTTAGTCACATATCCAGATGAATTAACAAAAATGAATAATAAATTCTATACTGGTCGTGCATTAGACAACAAAATGGGTGGTTATATTCTAACACAGGTTGTTAAACGACTAAGAGAAGAAGGAGTGAAATTACCATTTGGTTTATATGTTGTTAACGCGGTACAAGAAGAAGTTGGACTTAGAGGTTCTAGAATGATTGTGGAAACAATTCGTCCAAACGCAGCGTTAATTCTTGATGTAACACACGATACAACAACACCAATGATGGAAAAAATGAAAAATGGTGATATTCGTTGCGGTAAAGGACCAGTTTTAACATATGGTGCACCGATTCAACAAAAACTCCTTGAATTGGTTGAGGGAGTCGCAACAAAACAAAAGATTGATTTTCAAAGAAAAGTTTGTAGTCGTTCAACAGGAACCGACACTGATTCTTTCGCGTACTCCGTAGGTGGAGTTCCATCTTGTTTGATATCACTTCCTTTGAAATATATGCACACAACAGTGGAAACTGTTGATATTGAAGATATTAAAAAAACTGAAGATTTAATCTTTGAAGTTTTAAAGAAAATTGAATACCAACACGAATTTAAATACATTAAAATTTAAAAAATATGGAAAATATAAACGAAATTGAAAGGCGAAAAGAAGTAGCTGAACTAGCTAGAGAAACATTAAATGACTTAACTGAACACTAGGCAAAAGTACACCGATGGAATGCACTACCCTGGTATAAAAAAATATTTAAAAGAAAAGATTTTGTTGAATACAAATGATAAACTATCACCATATTATGATATGTCTTGGAATTATCATAAATAAAATTTAATAATATGGAAGAAAAGAAAGTTAATAGTTTTGAATGGAATGAAGATACAGTAATTGATTTTGTGAATTGGTATATCAGATTACATAAACTTCCACTTAACTACGAACTTGAGAATAGAACAATAATAGAAAGTTTTATAAAAGGCGATGATTACAAAAAATGGTATGGTGACAACAAAACACATATTTGATAGTTATAATTTATTCATAAGATCAACCATATATGGTAGATATAGAAAGAATATGAATATGAGTAAATTTATTAGGAAGATAACTAAAGAACTGAAACTAAACCATAAAGTTTTTATAGATGGGAGATTAATGTTTTTCCAGACTGTAAATAATATTAGATTTGAAGTTATAATTAATAGATTTTCTAATGATTTGAATTTCATAGATTTAGATTGTAGAATGATCAACTATGAGTATCTATGGAAAAGAAAGAAGTATCTTTTATCTAGTACTTTGGAAAAAGACCAGGATTATATCTATAATGAACCATTTCATGGTTCATTAAATTTTACACTATGAATTTGTACAACAATTAAATTATTCGTATCTTTGTTATAACATAAAAACAGAAAATTATGATTATTTGGTTTATTTTCGCACTCATTACTTTTTATTTAACACTTATAAATTATTACAACGGTACATCAATTGTTGATTTTATGGAACAAAATGGTGGAAGTGTTAAATTAGGTAAAACAATAAGATTCATCGCGTCCATTGTAATCGCTACAATATATGGATATATGGGACCAATTGGATTACTTATGTTAGTGTTTTTGAAATATGAAAATCTAATGTTAACTAATGACTGGGAATTAAGATTTGATATAGATAAATTTAAAATTGACTTAAACAAATAGAAAAATGGCAAAAGAAACTTTTTTAACAATTAAAGATGGTAAAGTAGAACTTTACAATACATCAGGACAAAGAATTAAAACTTATTACACCAAGGGTGACGCTGCACGTGTTGACTGGCTAGATAAGGACAAAGAAAGTATTGAGGTTATGTTGGAGAGTGGTAAAATTCTCTTAATCAATAAGAGTTGTCAAATTACAAAAAGAATTTAAAATAAATTTTCATTTCCTTTTAATTGGGGGTCTAATGACCCCCTTTTTTATTTTAAATATTTTATATATAATAAAGATATGAAATATTTAAAATTATTTGAAGAAATAGATTTCAATGATGATGATTGGGAATGGGAAGAGAATGAACCGTTTGATAAAGAAATTCATATTGGTGATTACTTGATCGCGAAATGTAATAATGAGTATCTCCATACAACTAATTTATGGACTGGAGTAGTTACTAGAATAAGAAATGGAGTAGTTACTTTACATGGAAGTCATGATAGTCAAAGTTATACCGTAAAAGCTGATAGATTTGTAAAGGGATATAAAGTTGATGGTAATGGTCTTGAAGTTGGTGATTATTTTATTTATGACAAAAGATTATTTGTTGTATCAGAAAAAACTGAAAGTTCATTCAGAGCTAGAGGTAAAGAAAGTTTAATGGTGTTTAAATCTGATGTAAATAATTTTATAAAAATATATGATATAGGTGAATTGAATATACCAAAAAATAGGATGGTTGAATCAATGGATATAGATTTTGATGATTGGGATTTTGAAGAAGAGGAACCAATTAGTCGTAAGAAACCAAAAGGTATGCCTAAAGATTTTCATAGATTTCTAACCACAAATAATTATTATGAAGATTGGATTAAATCTTTTAAAAATTATATTGATTTTTATTATTCTAGAACCAAATCTAGTATGAATATGGAAGAATTTTTCAAAAAATTTCCAAAAGAAATGTGGTTTAGTGAAATTATAAAAGAAAAAAGAAAGATTCAAATTGTAAAAAATAGAGCAAAAAATACAGGAGTAAAAAATAAAAAATGGTTAGAATTCAATGAGAGTATAGATTTTGATAATATTGATTGGGAAGATGAGGAAGAAACTTGTGATCATGATTGGGTAGAAAAAACAAAAATGTCTTATCCATATCCAAAGATGAAGTACTGTAAGACAGAACATTATAAACAATGTAAGAAATGTGGGAAAAAAATGAGTGAATTAACTGAAAATATAGATTTCAATGAAGATGATTGGGAATGGGAAGAAGAGGAACCAAATGAACATTTTCTTGGTCGGTATGGTAGTGATATATATTTAATAATGAGTGTTGAGAAATTAGAAAAGAAAAAATATAGATATATTCTTTATAATGATTATAAGTATACTGATGGTGATATATTTCGCCAATTAAATAATGACGAAAAGAAACAAATTTTAGATAATAATACAAAAATTGATTTACTAAACACACCAAATAAGTATTTAAATGAATTACCAGAAGAGATTAGAAATAAAATAAGTTTTGATAAACCAAATTTACCATCTTAAAAAAATGATTTTATAGAATTTATATATAATTTAATATGAAAGCGCTAAAATTTGAAGATATTAATTTAAACGAAGGAATTTCATTCGCATCAACAGAAAGATTGGTTAGATATCTTGATGAGTGTTTAGAGGATGTGAATAAAAAATACTTTGTAGTAGTGAATAATATGACTAATAAAAATTATTATTCTTTCAGAGATAGTATTAAAAAATGTCTTAAAATTATAAATAGATTAAATAAAAGAGATTATGATGAATTGGGGATTAAAATTTCAGAACTCGCTGAAGCGATAAGTATGGTAGGACATACAGATTTTGATGATTGGTTAGAAGTTATTGATGGGATAAATGAATTATTATATGAATATAATTTAGGTAGTTTAGAAGTTAAAAGGGGTGGATCAAAATGGAAAATTACAAATAAATTAAAAGGACACGTCGCTAATAAAAAAATAAAACCCCAAGAAGAAGAAAAGGAAGATAATGAGGATGGTGGTTTTGAATGGGAAATGGATGAGTCTTTCAAAACATTTGAAAATTGGCTCTGGAAATCAAAAAAAGAGCGTGAATCAGAAAGAAAAAGAATTAGAAAAGCGTTAGATGATATTGAAAAAGAGATGGAAAGAAGAAGAAAACTACCACCAACTAGATTTGATATGGAAATGGAAAGATTAAGAAGAGAAAATGATAAGAATAATTATATAGATTTTGAAGAAAGATATTCAGGATATTAATGAGACACCAGGTGATAACCTAGATGTATGGGAAGAGATTGATGATGAAGTACTATGATGAAGAAGACCCAAAGGAATTGGATTTTTCAGGAATTATTGGATGAATATAAAATAAAAAATAAAAAAAAGAGATAAAAATTTTAATATATACTAAAAAAATGGAAAAAGAGAACATACTTACATTAATATATAAAAGAAAAAAATAATCAGAACGATATGCCACTAGCACATTTTACGAACATAGATTCCCACAATAAAATTTGGGAACCAGTACACAAGAATTTATTTGAAGTAAACTTCATACTTCCTCCAGCGTTGGAAACAATTTATGGTGGAAGAAAAAATTTACTGTTGGAGAACGCGATTTCTACCACGTTACCAGTGTATCCAAACCTACCAACACAATCTCAGAGATTTAAATATTCAACCCGTTTGTTCGTTATGATGCCAGATACAACATCTATTGACGATCTCCAAATCAGTTTTAACTTATTGAAAGATAATCAGAATCAGATCTTTATCTTTAGAATGTTGAAAGATTGGTATGATTTATCATGGAACAATGAAACTGGAGAATTAAACTATAAAGTCGCAACAATAGGTAACATTATTGTAAACCTTCATGACAAAGATGGTATTATCATAAGAAGGGTAATTTATCACAACGCGGTCTGCAGAGCCTTTACAGGATTTGAAGAAATCAGTTGGGATGACACAGGTACTTTGATGGGCCCATTCCAAGCGAACTTCGCTGTCGATTACTGGGAAGATTATTACTATTAATAACTATTTGATATTCAACGACTTAAAAAAGACACAAATTATTTTGTGTCTTTTTTTTGTTTTTTTTGACTATTGGGACACGACCTTTTTACTATATAAAATATAAAGAGAATATGGAAAAGAAGTGTAGAATTTGTGGTAAATTGAAATTTGTTGAAGACTTTCATAAAAAGAAAGGCACTCCAGATGGTCACAGAAATGAATGTAAGGAATGTGTAAAAGACATTCAAAAGAAATATAAAGAAAAATATAAAGAAGATCCAGGGTTCAAAGAAAAACAAAAAGCATACGATAAGAAAATGTATGAAAAAAATAAAGAAAAAATTTTAGCAAGAAAAAAAGAATATCACAAAGAAAACCGTGAAAAAATCCTCAAACAAAAAGAGGTGTATAGAAACGACCCAGAAAACAAAGAAGTCATAAAAGAATATTTAGAAAAATATAGAAAAGAACATCCAGAAATAAATAAAGAATGGAGGAATAATAATAAAGAAAAATTAGCTGAATTACAAAAAAACTACAGGGAAAATAACCCCCATATAATAGCCTGGAGAAGTGTCTTACACTCAACCTTAAGAAGATTAGGAACAACAAAAGAGGGACATACAATAGATATATTGGGATATTCCGCTCTAGAACTCCACGATCACCTTCAATCTCTATTCCGTCCTGGTATGTCTTGGGATAACCACGGTGAATGGGATATAGATCATATGCGCCCTGTCACAAAGTTTTCACCAGATACACCAATCAAAGAGGTCTGTTCTTTGGAAAATCTCCAACCTTTATGGAAGGAGGAAAATCTTAGTAAAGGAAATAGATAAAATTTTGAACTTTATAATTTTTCTGAAAAATTTTATTCAATATCATGAATAACCTCTTCAACTATATTACCTCTTTTATATCTTTCAATAAAATCTAACGCTTCTTCCATTGATTTTAGTCCGTGTTCAAATCTATCTGTTCCCATTAAAATTGAACGCCATATGGTTTCACCCGCTAGATTCGCGTATGCGAGTTTTTGTGGATGAAATTCAACTTTATCCTCAAATCTCTTTTCTAAAATTCTATATTTATCATAATCTACTTTTGGAGTTGGTTTTAATTGTTCATCTATTTTATTATAAGAATCCATAAGTTCATTAAGACCCGTTCTCCAAGGTCTTCCTAGATTACGGAAACATTCTCTCCAAGAGACACTATCTTTTATTTCACCACCGTTTTCTGTTATAAACTCAACTATCTTTTCTTGAAAGAAACGACTTTTGTTTATTCTTAAGGAATTTGTTAATTTATCAAAAGATTCATAAACATCCCTCTCTACTGAATAATTTTTAATTGTTTTCATTTTATTTTTTTTTTTTAAATTGTTAATATTAATAATAATAATAATAATCTAAAAAGTTTAAAATAAAAAATAAATTTTACTACTAAAAATAAAATAATAAGATGAAAACTCTAAAAACATTTGGAGAATATAACGAAGAAGTTGACTTTTCTATAAGAAAAAAAGTTGATATTCCTGAAAAGGATATACTAGAGACTATTGACGCGATTAAAAACTGGTTAGATAAAAATCCAAATAAAAATTCTTTAACCGCTGGTATATTTGGACATCAAGCGTGGAAAATAAACAGAAAATCAATTGAAAAGGATATTAGAGAAGCAGCATCAAAAGCTTATCCATATAAAAAACAAAATGAAGATTTAGATTTTGATGATATGGAATGGGAAGATACGGGTGATGTCAGAAATGATCGTCACGGTGCGTTTCGTCCAAGTCAATTACTTGGTATGACAGAACAAGAAGCTAAAAAAGAAATACCAAAGGATTGGATTATACGAGTAAATAAAAGAGATAATCAATGTTATTATGGAACAATGGCCCATCTCCTTGCTTGAAAAAAGGATTGAACGGTCCTGGAACTTAATAATAAAAGAATAAATGTCAACATTGACAATGGTATTATCACAAAGATAAATAAAATAGGATAAAATTTTATTCTTTTTTTAACATTCGTTCATATTCCGATATTTCATCTGGACTATCAATTTCAAATTCTGTAAGATCTTTCGCTCCGTAACGAGTTTCATAGAAATGATATCTCCCATCATAGAACGCCCATCTAACATCTCTCCAGGTGTAATCTCCACCATATGTGTCTATTAACTCTCCATCAATCAGTTCTCCTTCTGTATTTTCTCTTGGATCTACAAAATTTTCATCGTGTTCAATTTCCTCATCCTGTGGTTCTTCCCAGTCATCATTAAAATTTTCAAAAAGTTTTAAATATTTCATAGAGTTATATATTAAAAGTAAGAATTAAATTTTTAATATATACCCTTATGAAACACATTAAATTATTCACGGATGTGAATCCGAAGGTATTTGAAAAGATTGATTTTGATGATTTTGAATGGGAAGACGAGAATATAGACTACACTATAAAAGTTGGTGAAACATTTGAATATAGAATTGATGTATTACCATCCACTGGATATGTGTGGAATAAAAAATTGGAGAATGATAATGTTAGTGTTGAGTCAAAATGGTTAATCTCTTCAGGAAGAAAAGAAAAAACTACCTATAAAATATTTAGAATTAAAGGTGAATCAGAAGGTACTTGTTTAATAACATTTTCACTTAAAAGAGGATGGGAAAAAAAGCCAATTAAAACTAAAATTATAAACGTTAAAGTAATTTAAAAAATTTAATCTAAAAAGAATTCCCCATCCCCTTGAGGTGGGGTTAGGTACAGCCTTTTTATAGATAAAAAAGCATATTGAATATTTTATATATAAATATATGTTAAAAGCCTTTAAATATCGTTTATATCCCACAGATGATCAGAAAGAATTATTAAATAAGCATTTTGGGTCAACAAGATTTATTTATAATCTCGCGCTTGAAACAAAAATTAACGCGTACAGAAACAAAGTTAATATATCAAGATTTGATTTACAGAAACAGGTAGTTGATTTGAAAGAAGAATTAAATTGGTTAAAGGAAATAAACAGTCAATCCTTACAGGGATCATTATTGAACCTAGATCACGCATATAAACGATTCTTTAAAGGAATTGGTGGATTTCCAAAAAAAAAACTGGCCGATGGGATGTCGGGCATTGAACGTGGAGGCGAGCTCTGTGGACTTTGTTGTTAAAACAGAGAAGCACCTTGTCTGTGAAGCGTTAACCTCGTTATTTTAACGAGGATACCCAAATTGTAAAAAAATAAAAAATAAAAATGAAAATAAAGAAATTTAGTATAATTCTTAAAGAAGAATTAGAAAATAGTGGATTATTCGGTATGATGTGGGATGATGGTAATACGAACGCGGTCAATACCTATTCTGGTGAATTCAAAAAAACAAAAACATATTTCATATCAACAAAAGACCCACTTTCATTAGAAATGAAATATTTTGATGATTTTGTAGAATTAAAAAGAATATTAAGAAGATATAAGATTGAATTTGAATATAAGACCATTGAAGACAAGGAATTAGAAAAAATAGATGAGGGATGGAGAACTTGGGTCACGGGTGCGTTAGCGAGTTTATCACTATTGACCTCAACACCATCATTTTCAGCGAATGCAAATACTACAGATGGTGGAGGAAGTTGGGGTGGTAATAGGGTTCAAGTTCCATCAGAATCAAATGTTTATAAAGGAACATCGGATGGTACATCAGTTGATATCAGTATGGCGGAAAAACTAGCTATGTCAAACGCTAAACGTGATGTTATTCGTAAAATTGGTGGTGATAATTCTGTGTCAACAGCTAGTTTATCGGTTGTTGAGTCAAAAATAATTAGTCAAAAGAAGAATAGTGATGGTACAGTAACGGTTACTATAGAATACCGAATAAAGGTGAATGATTCTAAAACTAAACAAATATCAAAATCATCAACTCGTACATTAAGTGGTGATAAAGTGAAAGATATTATGTCTAAAATAATAGATAGGTATCATTCTAAAAATCCAGGAGTAAAATATACAATGATGCATAATCGTGGTGAATTTAATGGAGGGGCGGTGGAATCTATTATTGAAATGTTCATTAATAGACAAGTAAGAAAAGGTGTTGAGAAATTTAATGTTACGATGACCGATACAGACGAAGCTGGTCAGGTTAGGGGTGACGCTATTATATTCTCGGTTAGTACTGATGGTCGGGATTGGGTTGTTATAACTCCACAACTTTAAAAGATATGTCAAATATTTTAAAATTAATAAAAATAAAAAAGAATAAAAAAGCTAAAATATTTTACTATAACAATAACGTAAATAATCGTGAATTTTTTGATATAGATGATATAAAACAAAAAGATATCGCGAATAAATTTTTAAGAGTTACAATAGATGATATGTATTTTAAAAAAGATTCTGAAAAGTCAAAAGATTATGAATTATATTTCAAAGATGAGAAATTAGATGAGTTATATTCTATATCCCAAAAAGGACATAGAATAGTATTTGCTCTTACGAATGAGGGTCAAATGGAAAGTAGTTTATTTGGAGGAAAAATTGGAAATCGTTTCCATATGATAAATGGGTTAGAATATCCATTGGTAAATATTGGGCTTGGATATAAAGTATATAAATCATTTATAAAAACAGATTGGTTTTATAACTAGTAACACACAAGTAAGTAATAGTGCGAAAAAAGTTTATCATAAATTAATACAAGATCCTGATTATTATCATATTATAAATAAAGGTTCTATGGATGATTCATCCACATATGATAAAGGTTCAAAAATAATAATTATATACAAGGGATATGAAAATATAAAACAATTACTTAAATTAGTAAAAGAGAGGGAGAAAAAAGAGAACACAGAGTACATTTATGACAAAGAACTAAATAAATATATATTTTGAGTTTAAATAACCTTTCTAAATCTTTTCGCGAAGTATGAATTATTAATCAGACTAAGTAATTGAATATTTCTAACTATTTCTCTAATATTATCATCCTCCTCTTCTTCATTTTCTTCCCATTCACTTTTAAAAAGTAATATCTTTATTGTGTGTAAAATGAATAATGATAGATTTTTAATCCATCTAATTGGATTTAATTTTTTAATGCCATAAAAGAATTTGTTTCTTTCTGTTCTATCTTTACATAATAGAATGATAATAAGTATAAAAAATATGGGAGAAAATATATTGAATATCAGCATAATACAATACTCACTAGGGTCATCCAATTCATCAATTACAAAACTGAGTAAATAAAGTGATGTCAAAAGTAGTGAAATTGAATATATTAATATGAATACCATTTTACAAAAATAAAAATACTATACCTATAGTTATCAATACTAATCCGATTATTAAATTTTGTTTTTCTTTCATTGTTTTTCCATTATTATTGTTATTCCTATTTTATCTTCTAATATTTTCTCTTGTACTATGTGTTTAATATTTATACCATTATACTCTTCTATCCAATAATTATCAATTTTTTTATAATCTTTATCATATATTTCTATTAATTCATCCAATAGTTTCTTTCTTATTATATTATCCTCTATTGGTGTAAACTGATAAATATATACACATACATTATTTGGTGAAAATGAGTAAGTTGTGTATGAATTTGATTTCCAGACTATTAGTATTAGATAATTACCTAAGTCTTGGTCATAATATTCTTTTGCCGGGTCCATTAAATATTTCACTACGATGTTTATTTACCATTTTTTCAAAGAAATCATCATATTTTTGACCAATATAACTCTGACTCATCAAAAATGATGGTAATACTAAAAGTAATAGTAATAATAATTTTTTCATACTTCAAATATAAGATAAAAAATTAAATAGTAAAAATTAATATATAAAAATATGAAATACATAAAATTATTTGAAGAAATAGACATTGACTTTGATGATTTTGATTGGGAAGAGGAAGATCCTATTAAAAAACTCAAAAAACAAAGAATTGGATTAGGTGAAGGTTTAAAAAAAGGTGATAGAATATATAGTGAAGAATATGGAAACGGGACTGTTTTAAAAGGTGGAAAAGGATTTGATTGGTGTTATATATGTTTTGATAAAAAATTACCAGATGATATAATGGGAGATAGAGAAAAAAATCACGCTACTAGTGATCATGGTTGTAAATATGGACACGGGTGGTTTGTTCATCCATATGATGTATATAAAATAATAGAAAAACAATGATTTATATAAACGAATATAATTCATTTAGAGAAGAAGACTTAGTAAGGGAGATTAATAGATTCATCTTTAATGTTAACCTGTTAACTGAAGCGAATATGAATTGGGCGAATAGGATATTAAATAAGATTTATAATTTCTTTAGAACAGCTAAAACAATATCACAAAGAACTATTCAAACAATAACAGTTTTTATCAGTAAATTATTAAAGAGATTAACACCAGAAAAAAGAGATAAATTTGATAGATATTTCAAAAGATTTGAAGCTGAAATGGTAGATACACTAAAGACAAATCTAAAAAAAGAAGACCTTGGATTATCTGTAAAAGCGGCATTAAACATAGCTAGAGAGAATAAGTTAGTATCAAAAGATGATATAAAAGGTAGTTTTGATAGAAACAAAGATAAAATAATGGAGCTGATAAAAATAGAAGTGTCAAAAAAACTAGAAGAAACTAAAAAATCCATTATGAATGAATTGGATAATATAGAACGAGAAGTTAACGCGAATTTCGTTAGAAGATCATTAACAAATATAAAAACATTCGCTATTGGTAGTACTTTTATGATGACATTTGGATTAATAGATAACCTAGGAATGTTCGTTGGTATGGACGCGGTAGAGAGTTGGATACTCGGATTAGGATTTGATTCTCAGGTAGCTGCGGGTATAGGAAATACATTTAGTGACGCGTTAGGTGTTGTTCTAGGTGGAGCGGTCGCGACGGGATTATACAAATTATTAAAAGTAAGAAGTGAAGGAAAAGTATCACAACAATTCTTTGGTGTTATTGTCGGTTGTATGATACCAGTTGTTGTAAAAATGTTAATAACAATGGTATGAAATATTTAAAATTATATAATGAATCATTTAATTACGATGATTATACTAAAGAATTATCAAAAGATGAATTCTTTGATATATATAAAAAATATTGTAATGAATTTGATTTAGATAATCCGTTTTTATTAAGAGGTATTAAAAAAGATAGTGATTATCTATATATAAATATAAAGTATCATAATACATTCAGACAAATAAAAAATGCTACACCAGGTGATAAATCACATATTTTGGCTAAAAGATTTCATTATGAATTAACAAAAACAGATCTATGGGAAGGATATCCACCAAAAGGTGATAGTTTAGATTTCTCAAACTACGAAATGAATCAATATGGCACTAGTTATTATATAATTCCATTTAACGGAGCTAGATTCGCGATAATGAAAGGATTATTTAGTTTTAGTTGGAATTATCTCACTAAAGAACTACTTCGTGATAATAAATATTCTGAATATGATTACGTTTCACCATCAATGGTATTAGGTGAGATAATTGGTAGATATGAACATATAACAGGTAAAAAATTTAATATTAATAATATATATGAATGTTTTAAAATAATGGATAAATATGTAAGAGAAAATAAGACCTATAATTATTTATCTTATATAAGAATAAAAATGGATATAGATAAAAGCACATTTGGAGAAGCTATTATAGATTTATTTAACCCAAAAAAGAATGATATTAAACTTTATGATTTGAAAGGTCTTAAAAATATTGATTATAAATATGTTGGATGGACTGATTCAAAAGTTTTAATGATAAATAAGGAATTATATGATGAGAATTACAAAACACATTAAGTTAGATAATGATTTACCAATATGTTCTTTGACGTAATGGTAAATGGTTCTGACCAAAAGCTTGGTTCAGGTAAAATCATAAAAGTATATAAGGATTAATCAATGAATTAATCAATCAAGTCGTTAGGCTTTTGCCACGACCACTGATATATAACTTAAACTGGGTTAGGGACAACCCAGGCGTAGCGTAACGTAAAACATTGGTTTAAGCGTGCTGCGTAGAAACAACTACACTTTAGTGTCGTTGTAGTTCATTCTGACAACTATTAATTTAAATGTAAAATTTTTAATCTTTAATAATTGTGAAACTGTCATTCCAAAAAACTCAAAATCTTCTGATATATTATTTATTCTTATATTCATTCTCTAGAAAATTAAAGATATCACGAACTAAAATTTGATGTTTATCAAACCAAATATCATCAACTATTTCATTACCATCTAGAAATAAATTGAATTTATAGTAATATGTATCGTCCTGCCAAAGATTACTAGAATTTGAATCTACAGATAATCCATAAAAAATAACACTTACACCATCATATGTATATCCTTCACCATTTATTATCTGATGTTTTTCAATCCTATATGGGTCAAAATCTTTTTTAATATTATCAAATATTGTCTTAATTTCTTCTTCTTTTTCAATCCTTAATCTATTATATCTCGCATTCATTATACTTCTATATCTTTTCAATATAGCTTTTCTCTTCTTTATATACTTTATGATTTTCATATCCAATGTATTTACACAAATATAATAGATAAAAAACAATAAAAAAATTTAATATATAAAGAAAATAAATCGGTATTATGAAACTTAAAAGGTTTAACGAAGAACTTCATCCAGCTTTTATCAATAGACAAAAAGACTCGGTTGATGATATTGATTTGAATGTTGTCATAAGAGGAAAAGCTAACAGAACGAGATTATTAAGAGATATAAAAGAATTAGTAAAAAATTATAATGATTTAAGAATTGAGGAATTAATTTTTAGAAAGTATGATGAAAATGGTAAAGATATAACTTGGAAAAAATAAAAAAAATAATATGAAACATTTACAATTATTTGAAGAATTTGACGCTTGGATAAAAAGAAAGAAAAAAAGAGACAGAGATCCAGAAAATGACTGGTTAATTAGAAGGAAAAAGAAAAAGAGAAATATACCAGGTGGTCGTGCTGTTAATAAACCAATTGAGACAGATTTTAAAGTTGGTGATGAGGTCTACGTCATAAATAAAAATAGAGGTGGATTATCAGAAAACGCGTTCAAATATTTAAATAGTGCTGATAAATTCATAATTAGAGGTATTACAAAAACTAGTAAATTAGATATTGGATATCAAGAAGGGTATGGTTATTCACCAAATAGATTTTCTAAGGATGACCCCGATAATCTTGATTTTATGTTTGATGATAAATAACAAAAAAACCCAGATTTTCTGGGTTTTTAATTTTTAAAGTCTTCAAATTTTTTCATCAATTTTTCCTATTAATTTATCCAAATATCCTTTTTTTGCTGCGTAATAAAACGCGAACATAACAGCGACTGATATCAATAAACTACATATAAACTCTTCATTTGTTCCGAATACTAAATCATATTCTTGTTTAATTCTATCTTTATTATTATTGTAAACATTTTTAATCTGTTTAAAAAATCCTGTATTACAAACACTAGAATAAATTGATGGAGAATTTAACAATTTATCTAAATCTTCTTCTGGTATTTCTATACCATCAAATAAATCTTTTAGTCTTTCAATAAATTTTATTGATTTCTGAATAAAATTATTACTAAATCCTTCATTTAAAAACTCATTTATTCCTATAATGTGTTTCATTCTTTTATTTTATTTTTTTATAATCTTTCAATTGCTTTGTAAAATATATCACAGTATGCTCTTTTTCCTGTAATATTTAATATAAATTCTCTACCAGAAACCTGAAATTTCCAATCTTCCAATTTACATGTTTTCGCGAGCTGTGCTAACGCTTTTAACGCTTGATCCCTATCACCTATTCTATTAAAAAGACCAGGATTATAAGTTATTTTCATTTTAATATTATCGTTAGGATTTTTAACTCCCTCTGTGATTTCATATTCTTGAATTTCCTGAATTTTTTTAGAATCACATTCCTCAAATAATTTTAAGTATTTCATTTTTTTATATTTTTTTTGTATATATTAAATTCTCAATCTTATTTTGTTTTATTAAAATCATCACACCATTTTATTAGAAACTCTATAAAACCAGGAACATTAGTTCCATATACACAATTCGTAGTATTTAAAGTCCATAATGGTTTAGATCTAAATGTTCTAAGACCCCAGGGAATGGCTTCCCGAGAACAATATCCATTTATATTCGTTCTTGATATAGGATTATTGATATTTCTATCCGCTTTTCGTATTACATACGCGACCAATGATGTACCTCGGCTTATTTGATAATCTAAATTATGTACATGTTTACCTTGATATCTTTTGTCGTGTAAATCTATACAAGTTGTCCATCCTCTGTCTGTTGATTGACCTACTATATCATATTTATGCCTAGATATAACTATCTGTAAATCACCAATATCCCTTAACATATTTTGTTTACTATCATTATATACTTTTAATAATCTATCTTCTCCTAGTTTTTGAAATAATCTACCAATCCTAATTTCTCTACCATCGTGATCTCTACATATACCTTTATTATAGTCTAATATTGGATAATGATACCATCCCATAAAATCAGAAATTTCTTTTGGTATTTTAATTTTCCAGTCATCTGGGTCTACTTCAAAATCAAAATAAATTCTATCATAATTTCTACTATGGTCTGGAAATTTCATAAAATATTCTTTCATTTTCTCTTGAAAATCATCATTACCCCTCATTCTATGATATTTCCTATAATCAGAAATTTTAATCACTTCAAATAATTTTAAGTATTTCATAATTAAAATCCTTTCCATTTTTCTCTATCTAAAAACATAAATATTTCTAAAAAGTCTGAGTGTGAGAATATTTCCTTATCTTCATCACTTAAATTCTTGTAAAATCTACCAGATAATATATTGTTTATCATATATTCTTTTATACTATCATTTGAATTGTTTATTAATTTATGATTATATAAAAATCTCTTAAATCCATTTAATCTGACATATAATTCAGTTTTTAAATAATCTCTATATTCTTTATCAATAGTCGCTGAACTTGGTAAATAATAATCACCATTCGTCATCATTTTTAAGTTATTATTATATTCTTTAAAGTTCATATTAAAGTTAAACATCTTTTCCACTCCACTCATATCTTGTTTTATATTATTCTCTACAACATGGTTTAATTCGTGAGTTAATGTTTCATCATTAAAGTCTTTTTCTAAGATAATAATAGAATGTGTTTGTGTATTATCATTAATTTTAAAAGTAATTAATCTACCACTAGCTTCTTTATTACCAATATCTGTAATTATTTTCATAAACTCATCTTCTCGTCTAATAACAATTAAAGTCTCATCTATCTTTTTTAAAATTTCTTGTTTATTTGATATTTTTGTATCTTTTAATACTCTATTTTTTACTTCACTTATAATATCTCTAACTCTTTGATTATTATTTAATTTTGGTAAATTTTTAACATAATTTTCAACAAATTTTGGTTCATTAAATTTTCTTGGAACATCTCCTTTGAAATTATAAAAAAGTGCTAGAAATATTATAGTCCAATTTCTTAGACCACTAAATTTAAATTCTTCGTTAACAAATTCATCAAATCTTAAAACTTCAATTTGTTTCTTCATAAAAATATATTACATTTGTATTTATATATATTAAAAAATATTTTTACATTATGAGAAAGATTATAGTTATATTAACATTTATCGTTATATTCGTTAGTCTATTATTCATTATTGATTTTGATAGAGGTAAAAATTTTAATGAAATTTATAATAATTATGTTATCATAGACCACGAATGTACTGACAACAGTTGTTGGCTGATGTTAGAAACTCCAGATGGATATGATATATGGGTAAGAACAGATTCAAGTTTTTACGGATATAAAGATTCAGATACTATTAAAATAAATGATGAGAAGGGGAATATAAAATGTTTAAAACCATAATATTATCAGATTTACATCTATGTTCACCATCATCTGATTATAAGAGAGTTATAAAATTTATAAATAAAAACTCTTTTGAAAAATTATTCCTATGCGGAGATATAATTGATTATCTATACTTAGAAAGACAATGGTTACAGCTAGATGAAAAAATAATAAGATATCTAAAAAACCTTATAGATAATTATGATGTTATTTATATAAATGGTAATCACGATAAAAATCCAAAATTTAAAAATTATGATTATTTCATATATGAAAGTTTTGGCAAAAAATATTTCATACATCACGGTCATAATGGAGTATTCAAAAATCCAATAACTGATAGTAAATTACTACTTGGATTATTTAATTATACTATTAGAATTCTATCAAAAATAAAAAAACACCATAGTGGTATAGTATTTAAGAAAAAGATAAAAATTATCAAAGATGATGAATTTGAATCACTTACAGAAAACTCAAAATTGTTTTTCAAAAATGGATTAAAAATTATAAGTTTTTATAAATTACGAATCAAAAATATATTAAAAAAACATTCTGTTGATTATATTATTTGTGGTCATATTCATTATCCAGAGATTCGTGAAGACCTAAAATATATGAATAGTGGTGATTGTAAAGAACATTATACCGCGTTATGTGAAACGATGGATGGGAAATGGAAAATAATTCAACTTTAACTTTTTTAATATATAAAATAAAAAACATATGATAAAAAGATTTATGTTAAGACCAGTAGCTCATTGTTCAAATGGCTGTTAGGGAGGGGGATTAAAAGTCCCCCAAAAATTGAAAAACTCTAAATGTTAACATTTTTAATATTAATATTATCCACAATAGGAGCAACATTAATAATAACACAATCATATATCTTTAAACCAATAAGAGAAAAAGCTTGTAATATTAATAATCACCTAGGAAAATTAATTAGTTGCAGTCAGTGTGTGGGATTCTATGTTGCTATAATTTTTCAATTTATTATATTATTAAATGAAAGAAATGGATTTATATTTTATTTGTCTGATATATATTACATATTATATGGATTCATAGGTAGTTTTGTTTGTTATGTTGTATATTTATTAATAAAACCACTAATTGACAAATATGATTAAAAAATTTAAATTAAAATATGGAAGAGTTATTATTTGATAAACCAAAATGGATGTTTCAATCAATATTCAGTAAAGAATATGTTGAAAAACATCAATATGATAATATTGATAAATTTCTTGATGAATCACCACAAATATTTTGGATTAATGAAAGTAAAAACGCTATAGTTAGTAATAAGAGTTGTGGTTGGATGATAGGTGGTCGTATAAAAGCAATATCAAATAGAGAATGTTATTATAATTTTGGAATAGAATCAATGGAAGAATCGAAAAATAGATGTTATTCTAGAAACCCATAACATTTTTGTATAATAATTAAATTTTTTGTATCTTTGTAATAGAAGAAATTAAATAATTAATATATATATATATGTTTCAGTGTGTATTATATTACAAAAGATTAACAGTGGTTCCACCACCAAAGCCATCAGTAGTTAAAATGGTTGATTTTAACTCACCATCATCATATGATGATTATGATACCATATTGGATAGATACAACGAATCCATTAGAAAGTACAAAAAAATTTTAAATGAATATGAAAAAATAAAAGATAATTCTGTAACTAATTCATTTGTAATGTTTTATGAAGATGAAAATTTCATTAAAAATGTAAAAGAATTTGAAAAGAATGAATTTTTTATTGAATGGGACAGTCATTCTGAAGAAATAATCAAAAATAGAATGATGAAAAGAACAATTCTTTAATAAGAATTAAACTCTTCTATAATTTCACCAGTTGTTGAATCAACAATATATTCCTTCATAACATCAAAACTAGATGTATATAGCTCTATATCAGCACAATATGTTATTTCGTAAGTTCTACAGAAAAATGATATAATTCCTGTACGACTATCATAAGAACAATCATAAATATCATCTAATTGTTTTAATTCAAATTCCAATAAATTCATAAATAAATCAGGATATTTATCTATTTTAAATCTATCTCTTCTTATCATAAACTTATTAAGAATTCTACTTAATATCAGCATCATTTCCGTAAAAGATTCATCTTTGAACCAATTAATATTTATATCCATAATTTAAATATAATCATTTTTCTATATAACACCTAAAATAACTTACACGAACACTCGCGGGATGTTGTCCTGGTAAAAATTCATAACCTGGAGTCGATCCATTACCAATAATAGTATACATTGGATGTTCAGGTAATTGTACATATTTACCAAAATTCACCCATTGACCATCTCTTAATGTTTTAACAGCTAAATTATCAAAATACCAAGTTATTCTATCTTTTTCACCATTCTTACCTTCTTCCCATTTCATTCCATATGTATGATAATGTTTATCAAAATCCATATTATTCAACCCAGTGACATGCATTTTATGAATTCTTAAAGAATTTAATTTATCTATATATGTTTGTTTTTCTGAACTCCAAGGTGGTGGTTCGTTAGGATTCTGCATATATTTGATATTTTCGTTTATAGTTGATAAAACAGTCGGAAGAAAACCTTTTTTGTGACATTCATTTATCAAACTCCAAATCTCATCCCAATTCTCTTTATCAGATAACCAATGATATGTCATTGTCATTCTACGAGTGTCACCAGCCGCCATATATTCGTATTGGTCAATTTCTGGTGGCCAAGATTCACGAGATGCGAACCAAAACGCGGGCCAATATCTTATACCACCTGGAAGAACCTTGGTTCTAGTTTCATAATACCCATATTTTTTATATAACGATGGGTATGTAAATATTTGACCACTACATGTTTTAACATCATAATGTTCACCATTACAATCAATAATTGGAAGAGTCCCACAATAATTATCTGATGTTAACAAACACTCACCATCTTTAACTAATACTTGACTATCAATCCACGCTGTTCCATTTTTAACTATCCAAGGTTCTTCGGTTGCCCATTTAGTTTTATCTAACTCGGTTCCTTCAAACTCATCATTGAATATTAATATCCACCCATCTTTACTGATTGAATTTATTGTTTCTTTTTTAAATCTATTTGTGAAAATCAAATAAAAATAAAATCTGATTTGATAAAAAAAGTTTCTCATATTTGTTTTTATTTTATATATTAAAATATAAGGAAACATTTTAATGTTTTTGGAATATAATTTTTGAAAAGATATATAAAAATGAAGGAATATATTAAATTTTTTAAGAACTACACAGATAAGTTCATATATGATGATAAAGACAGACAAAAACATATAGATGTAAAAAAGGAACACTCATTTTATGTTTATGGAAATTCAATAAAATACTTAAAAGAAAGTAAATTAAAAGAAAATGAAAAAGTTTTAAAATTCATTTCATTATTTCATGATATTGGAAGATTCTCACAATTAGATATATATCAGACATTTGATGATTTTAAATCTGTTGATCATGGATATCTAGGGTGTAAAGTTATAAATAATGAAAATTTATTAGAAGATTTTTCTGAAAAAGAAAGAAATATTATATCATCGTCTATATTTAATCATAACAAATTCTCTTTAACTAACGATTGTGATGATGAAACATTACATTATTGTAAATTAATCAGAGATTTTGATAAATTGGATATTTATAGAGTACATATAAAATATTACATTGACAACAACAAAATAACAGAAATAGATGATGGTTTTTATAAATTAATAATGAATGAACAAACAAAAAATTATAGTGAAATAAAATCTGATACTGACTTAACATTATTAATGTTATCATGGGCATTTGATTTTAATTCACAATTTATGTTTAAACAAATAATTGATAATAAATATTTTAATCAATTATTTGACTTGTTACTAGAAGGAGAAAAACGAGATAATATAAAAAATAAAATATTTGAATATATCAAATCAAAAATTAATTAAATAAAATGGAGAGTTATTATTTAATAATTAGTGTTTATCCAGAAACGGATACTATAAGCAGTAGAGAATTTCCTGAATTATTAAAAAAAAGATTAACAGAAGTGTGGGGGAATAAATGGGAACACAAAAATATTGATAACATAGTTGAATTAAACAGTATTTATGTCTATAGAGGAAAAAGAAATGGTGATATAATAGAAATATTTTCCAAAGATGAAAATCTAGTTCCATATGAATATAATTATTTACTTGAAAAATATGATTATTATGAATATGAAGATTATTTTAGTACAGAATACATAATAAATATAGGTAATAATCATTCAATTGAGAATATTGTTGAAAAAATAGATGTTATAAAAGATATATTTGAATCAATTAAATGTGATATTGATGTTAGTAAAGAATCATTAGAAATGATGATTAAAAATTCACAAGAAAATAATCCAACTAATTTCTATAAAGTTCTAGACGAGAATAAAACACATTTTGATGAAAAATACATAATGTATTTTTAATATATATCTCTATGAGATATATAAAATTATTTGAAGATATTGATTTTGATGATATGGACTGGGAAGAATATGAACCATACACAACATTAGAATATGATAATCCTTTTACAAATTCGTCATTAAAACATGAAGAAAACTATCTGAATCTTAAACAACTAATAGGTAAACAAGTTAGGTTTAAAGTAGATTGGTGGTCAAAATATGTTGAGGGTATATTACAAGATGTTAAAAAGAATAAAATTGGAGAATTTGAATTAAAAGTTGATAATAGATTCTATCTATTAGATGAAAGAGAAAAAATACAATATATTAAAGAAAATATAACAGAAGAGTGGTACAAAGACAATCCAAATTTTTTCTTAAGTAACATAAAAGATCGTGCTATATTTAAAAGATCAACCCATAAACCTAATTTTATAAAAAGATTTGAAATAAATAATGTTATTAATAAACTGAAAAATATATCAGATGAGGATATTTATTTTATAGAAAGAAAAGGGACGCGGTATCCAGGAGATAAAAGATATTTTCTCAAATTGAAAAATAAAAATCTAGAGAATAAAATAGAAAGATTGGGATTAATCTCGTCTGTTGGAGTTGAAAATGAGAAAAATAAATGGTTTTTCTTTTTGAGTAAAAGAGATGAAAAGTCACATTTTGGTCATATTAGATTTACTGCACATATGCAAGGATTTATACATCTTTCAAGTATGATAAAAAATATTGGATTTGGATATAAAGTATTTAAATCGTTTATAAAACATTGTGGATATTTAATAGTAGATGAGGAATCTACATATGATGGAAGAAAAGTTATAAGAAAAATATTAAAAGATCCAGATTTCTATTACATAATAGACTTCCATAGAAAAAGTACTATGGATAGTTCTGAAATAACCACAGGAGGTAGATTTGATCCCAATAAGACTAAAGACCTTAATAAAGTTTTAATAATATACAAAAACTATCCAAAAATAGAAAAATTGATTAGAATGATTAGAAAATATGAAGCAGATAATAATTTTAGTTATGAATATGATCCACAACTAAAAAATATAAAACTTTGAACTCAAAGTAAATAACAAATTTTATCTTCTTGATAAAAAAGAAAAAATAGAATATTATTAATTAAATAATTTATGTTTTTCCAACAATTCCTTATAAGTCATTTTAATACCATCTTCTATATCTATTGTATGTTTCCATCCCATATTATTTATTTTTGAAACATCTAATAGTTTTCTAGGTGTACCATCTGGTTTTGTTGTGTCCCATCTTATTTCACCTTCATATCCAACTATATCTTTAACTATTCCAGCGACTTGTTTTATTGTTACATCAACACCTGTTCCGATATTAACATGTTCAGAGTAATCTTCATAATTCAACATACAATATACCGCGGATTCCGCCATATCACGAACATGAAGAAACTCTCTCATTGGACTTCCTGTTCCCCACAATTCCATAAATGGTTTATCTTGTTTTTTAGCTTCGTGAAATTTACGAATCATCGCTGGAAGAACATGAGATTTTTCCAAATCATAATTATCATTAATACTACCATATAGATTAGTAGGCATTAATGAGATAAATTTTGTTCCATATTGTTTATTATATTTATTACACATCATTATACCAGAAATTTTCGCTATCGCGTACGCGTCGTTGGTTGGTTCTAAATATCCTGATAACAGATATTCTTCTTTAATTGGTTGTGGACACATCTTTGGGTAAATGCAACTAGATCCAAGGAAAACCAACTTTTTAACCCCATATTTATACGCACAATGTATTATATTTGTCTGAATCATTATATTATCATACAAAAATTCTGCGGGATATGTTGAATTAGCGATTATACCACCAACTTTCGCCGCCGCGATAAATACATATTCTAGTCTTTCCTTTATAAAAAAATGTTCAACATAATCTTGTTTTCGTAAATCCAATTCTTCAAATGATTTTGTTACAATATTTGTATATCCTTGATTAACAAGTGTTTGATATATTTCATTACCAACCATTCCCTTATGTCCAGCGACATATATTATGCTATTTTTATTCATTTTTTTTAATTTTTTTTATTTACAAAAAATAATGTGAACATATTACCTATTAAAATTCCACATATTATTATCATCTAGTGTATCCGATTCAATAGAATTATTTATCTTAAATCCATATTTTAATAATCTATTTATTAAAATTAATCTATCATTATTATCTTTTGTTTTATGAAACTCTAGATGTATCTTATCTATTTTTGATAAAATGTTATCATCTAAATTTTCAAATAATTCATATTCATATCCCTCTATATCAACTTTTAATAAAGATATTCTATCCAAATTGTATTTATTTATTATATCTTCTAGAGATATAGTTGGTATCTTTTTTACAAATGTGCTATTATTAACTATATTAGATGAGAAACTAGAAAAATTCTCTACATCCGAATACATATCAATAGTTTCATTTGAATTCTTATAAATCGCTTTATTAATTGGAATTATATTTTTATTATCCTTGAATGTATCAGAACAAATATTATGAAATATTGAATTCATTTCAACATTTATTGATTTTATATTTGGACTCTGTTCCAATGCGTACGCTGTAAATAATCCAATAGAACTACCAAGATCAACAATAATATCATCATCTTTAATATTTAAACAGTTATTTTTTAATAATTTAAAAAAATTTATAAAATTTTGATATATCATTTGTACTTCTTTATTGGATAATAAATTGTTCTTATCTATAAACTTCGTCCTACTATATTGTTTTGTTAATAATACATCATCAAATTCTATTTCATTTGTTGCTAAATTGGTTAATTTTATTCTGTATCCATTAATAAATTCACGAAAGGATGGATAATAATGTTTAATCCCATGGCCTAATGTACACCATATATGTATAAATTTTTTAATAGAATACTCCTTATTAAAGACGCGAAGATTAGTATCTAGATCAAATATTTCCAATATAAATAATTTTTCCACATCAGATTCATCAAAACATTTTATATTTATTTCAATTTCATCCGTAATATCAAAACTCAATTCACATTTAATCATTTTATTTCTAATTTTTTTAATACTTCTATATTATTTTCAATTAATTTTCTATTTTTTACTTTATTAGAACGATTTTTACTATATCTTTTTGATTGTCTTTTTTTTATTGATTGTCCCATTTTATTTTTTTATTTTTTAAAAAATATTAAATATTCCTCTTTTTGTTCTAAATGTAAGCATCCATCTAAATGATCATTCATCACTATATTTTACAGACCATCCATTTTTTCTATACACTTTAACAATATTTCTAACAACATTCCTATTTATATTAGATAGTGGTATCTTAATTTTCTTTTTTATAGATTCGGATAATCTAATTTCTATAAGTTTAATAGTTTCAATTTTTGATTTTTCATCCGATTTCTTTTTCTTTTCAATATTCTCGGGTATTACTTTTTCTACATCTAGAGGTCTTAATATTTCCATTTTGTATAATTTTTTTATTTTTTATATGAATATTTATTCATAATGTTTTAAAAAAATGGGGGATTTTATTCCAACTAGAATAAAAAAAATCATATATGATTTTTTTATATATAGAGTTATGAAATATTTATATTATCTAAATGAAAGAGTTGGTGTAAATCAGGATGTTGTTGATATATCAGATTTTATATCAGATATGATACATAAACAAGGTAAAGGTAAAGGTACATATGAATTTCATAGAGATGTAATACCAGGAAACTTAAATATAAATAAAATAACTATTGTTTATGATCCAGTAGATGTTGATGAAAAATTAGCGGATGAAGGTAGAGTAAATCTTGCGGCTCTTCATACGGGTAAAAGTAAAAAATTCAAATCTGGAAACTCTGAAATATATTTATTGTTAGGAACTCTTAAAAAAAGTGTAATATATCACGAACTTAATCACGCGTTACAGTTTACAAAATTGGGTAAAAGAATGGATATGAAAGGAAATGTTATAACTGGATCATCAGAAAGACTATTAAATAGCGATACCGAATTCAAAAAAGGAAATATACAAATGTTTCAATATCTTCTTTATAGAGCGTCTGATACTGAGGTAAATTCAAATGTTGTTCAGTTTTATGGTCAGATAAAAGGATTAATGGAAAAATATATAAATGACTTCAGAAAAAAGAATAATATAAAAGGTGAATTTACAGACGAACAAAAAAGATTAATAGATAAATGGAAAAGAGATTATTTTGTTAAAACTCTTAGAACTAGGAATATTTATAATATTGCAATCATGATGGAAGATTTTGATATGCATAAATTATTTCTAGATATGACACAGGAAGATAAAGAATTTCTTAGTTATTTATTTAAATATCTAAAATTTATAACAAAACAAAGAACCAATAAAGAAATAACAGAAAATGAACCACTACTAAGAAAATTCGGATTTATTAAAAAAATGGTTAATAAAAATAAACAAAAGGAATTTGAATTATTATCGGATAAAGAATTAGAATTTGAAATGATAAAATATCAAAACTACATAAGACACGCTGGAAAAGTATTGAAAAAGAAATTAACCAAAGTTTGGGCGGCGTTGGATGATGTGTATTAAAAAAATAAAGAAATATGAAATTAAAAAGATTTAACGAATACGCGGAACAACCAAAAGGAACTGAATATCTACCAATGACAACATCAGATGTGTTAACAACCTATTATCATTGTCCAGATTGTAACGCGTTATATAATCTGTTTAATGAAGAAACACACCATTGTAAATATTGTGGTTCAAATAAAGTTAAACCAATTCCAAAAGAAAAATATTATAAATTATTAAGACCTAGATTGGATGATGAAGAATGGGAAGAAGAGATGAATATCAAAAAAGAAAAAGAAGAAAAAATGATTGATTTAATCAATCTAGGGGCAACAGAAAAAATTAAAAAACTTAGAAGAAATATAAATTAATTTTTGTATCTTTTTATCTCTTTATCTAAATCTTCTTTATAGTACTTATTCAAGAATAGAACATCATTTTCTGGTAATTCCAATTTTTCCATCATTAATAATATCTGATTGTTTGATAAATTATTAGACTTTTGTTTTTTATTTCTATTTCCCCAATACCATTGAGGTATTCTTCTTTCATTTTCAAATAACATAAACCAACGATCCACCGCGTCACACTTATTGATTGATTTATTGTTAAAAAATTGTGCTACTTTTGGATAATTTCTTGAAAATTTTCTGTTTATAATAAAAAAATTCTTTTCTTTATCTTCATCAGAAATCTTAGAATATCTACTCCTATTTATAAAAATACTATTTACTATATCTTTAAAATCCATTATTTCCAGCGTACATCTAATTTTTTCAGATTATAATCAATTCCATAACCAAACCCATCATCTTTTAGAGTCAAAATAATATCATCAATAATCTCCTTCTCCTCATCATTATCAAAATAATATCTACAAAAATCTAAACCTCTCAGTGATGATTTTTCTATCAACTCATATATTTCATCCATTATTCTATCATATGTTTCGGTTCTACTTTTATCTTTTATACCCAAAACTGTTTTTACATTATTTTTAGCTTCTTCTCTTGTTATGTGTTTCATTCTTTTATATTTATTTTTATATCTAATACCTCAGAAGTTTTTTTCTCTCTTACATAAACATCAGTCGTTAATATTCCATCACCACTATTTGTACAAATTCTGTAATCGTATATTCTCCTACTTTCAACAAAATCATAACATATATCTGATATTATTGATTTTATAGATTTTTCTGTTTCAAATGGATAACTTGATAATTCTTTTGTTAGTTTATCTTTCAGTTTTTTTACATTATAATCACTAAAAGATACTGTTTCGTTTTCGGTGTCAAAGGGTGTTAAATTCATTTTTGTTTTTTTCTTTTCTCTTCAAGTTGATTAACATATTTTTCCAATTTGTCAATATTATGTACATCACCATAAAAATTATAAAAATCATCATATCTACCATTACCAAGATTACTTTTATATGTAATTATGATATCATTATTAGAACAAAAAGTATTTATCTAGTCTCTAAATAATGGTCTATATCCCGATGAAAGTGTTATCATTTTTATTTAATTTTTTTTATAAAGACCACACCAATAAAACCACGATGGAAAAAATTCATTATTTTTTAATTATATATAGTTATACAAAAGAAATTAGTTTTGAATAATTATATGAAAGAAATTAAATATACATACAAATTTAGATTGAACCCAACAAAAGAACAAGAAGTTCTTTTAAATAAACATTTTGGTTCAGTTAGATATGTGTATAATTACTTCCTTAACCAAAGAAAAGAAGAATACTTAAATAACAAAAAATCAATTACTTATAATAAACAATCAGGTTATTTAACTAAATTAAAAAAGAATGAAAAAACTGAATGGTTGAAAGAAATTAATTCACAAACACTCCAGTATTCATTAAAATGTTTGGAAATGTCATATCAAAATTTCTTTAATAAAAGAACTCAATTTCCTCGTTTTAAGTCAAAAAAATCAAGAAATTCATTTACCGTACCACAACATGTTAAAAATGAGGAAAATAAAATATACTTTCCTAAATTTAATGATGGAATAAAAATGATAATGGAACGAGAGATTAAAGGAAAAATAAAAAAAGCAACATTAAGTAAAACCCCTACTGGAAAGTATTTTGTTTCAATTCTAACTGAAAAGGAATATACTCCATCAGTTAAAACTGGAAATTCAGTAGGAATAGATTTAGGAATAAAAGATTTTTTAGTGTTATCTAATGGAACGAAAATCAAGAACCATAGATTTCTTAAACACTATGAAAGACTTTTATCCAAAAATCAAAAACATCTATCAAGAAAAATAAAAGGTAGTAACCATTATGAAAAGAAAAGAGTTAAAGTATCAAAAATCCACGAAAAAATAACCAATTCAAGAATGGATTTAATTCATAAAACTACATTAAACCTTGTAAATCAATTTGATAAAATCTATCTTGAAGATTTGAATGTAAAAGGAATGATGAAAAACCATAAATTAGCAAAATCCATTGGTGATGTTAGTTGGGGTAAATTCATTGATATTTTAACATACAAAGCAGAATGGAATGATAAAGAAATCGTACATATAGATAGGTTTTTTCCTTCAAGTAAAACCTGTTCTAAATGTGGTTATATCAATAGTTCTTTAACATTAAAAGATAGAACTTGGACTTGTAAAGAGTGTGGCGAAATTCTTGATAGAGATATAAATGCAGCAATCAACATTCTCAATGAAGGATGTAGAAAAAATATATCGGGTGGAACATCCGATTACAAACGCAGAGCCAAAATAAGACCATCATTTGATGGCACAGGCGTTGAAGCGTTGAAAGAGAAGGAACTTGTTTAAGTTCTAGAAACTACAACATCTTTAGTGTTGTAGTAGTTCATATAATAAATGTAATGAAAAATTCCATTTTTATTTTTTAGTTTTTGTTTTTATTCTTATATTTGAGAAAACGAAATTAATAAATAAAAAGATTTATTTAATATCATCATAAAAAACAACAAGAAATGTTTAACAATATGCTTAATAATAAGTACTTAAATGGTATTCTAATAACTAATCTTATTGGATTTGTTATAACCGCTATTGTAATGGCGATTATTGGAACCGCGTCATCTAGTTGTAATGTCATTGAATCAACAAATATATTCAAAGATTTATTCTATCTAAAAAGAGATATAATGATGATGTTAATAACACCATGGAGTTTAATAACCTATAGTTTTCTACACGCTGGATTTATGCACTTCATAATGAATATGATATTCTTCTTTTTTACTAGTATGATGTTTTGTAACATAATTGAGGATGATAGAAAATTACTATCATTTTATCTAACTAGTTCTATATTCGCTGGTATTTTAATTGTCATATTTATGAACATTTTCCCAATGGGATTGTATGGTGTCGGTGCGTCAGCGGTTATATTCGCTCTTTTAACCGCTATCGGTATTATTAAACCAAATATGGAAATTCGTTTATATTTCTTTATACCAATAAAATTAAAATGGATTGTACTATTTTTTATTTTAATTCAAATTTTAACACTTGATGGATCAGCGATATGTCATTTGTGTGGTATTTTATATGGATTAATCTTTGGATTATACTACAGAAAAGGAGTTTATATCAATTCATTTATGGATAAAATAGTTGATTTCTTTGCTGGGTTTATTAAAAGGAAGAAAAAAGTTGTAAAACAAACACACCATAGAAATGGTGTTAAAATTGAAAAACCATTATCAATGGATGATATTCTAGACAAAATAAATGATTCTGGAATGAAATCCTTAACAAAACGAGAAATAGATTATCTGAAAAGAAATAAGAGTTAATATTTTAAATCTAATAAAAGAAAAATCCACCATTTCTAGTGGATTTTTCTTTTTGTTTATCATTAACAAAGATTATGAAACATTTGATAATCTATTGAATATCAATTAATTATCATCAAAATCAAAGAAATCATCAACTGTATCGTCACCACTATCTTCATCAAATGTGGATGGTGATTTTTCAGCTACACGGATAGATTCTTCCGCGAAGTCAATATCTTCACCCGATAAAATAGAAATAACTTTTTCTACTTTATTTTGAGTTTCATCATCCCAAGGTTGTGGTTCATGATCTTCAATATTAACGTTTTCGTCTCTACCAAGAATAGTTTCCTTGATTTTTTGTTGCCATTTAACATCAGAAATTTTACCTTCGTCATCTACTTTCGCTTCAACAAATTTCTGTGTTTTTTCGTTGTAGATTTTAATAGGTGATTCTGATCTAAATTGACTAAATTCGTAAGTTGGTACAGCCTTATTATTTCTTCTTGTCTTTTCTTTAATAATAAGTCTGAAATCTTTACCAGTGACAAAATCAAAAATGTTACATTTTTCTTCTACTTCACCTTTTCTTTCCGCTTCAATTTTTTCTTTGATTTGATATCCATAAGAAAAAATCATAATTTTTCCAACTAATTCTAGTTGTTGTTCGTCTTCTAAAATCATTACATAACTGTAATATTTGGTTGTTCTGCCAATAAGATCTGCTTTTTCAACATCCGCTTGGTTGTTAGATTTCGCGAGCTTCCAGTAAAATGTGCAAAGATCACATTTTGGTGATAAATTTTTACCACATTCATAGTAACCTCTAACATCAGCGTGATTTGGAAGATCAACATAATGAATATGTTTTTCAATAGCCGCTGGGCCGATTCTACCATCTCTTGAGATGTTTCTGATAAATCTGATTGTGGATTTGTAACCCTCTTTAGCGTCTTTCGCTTGATCTAACGTTGGACGATAAATACCATCTTGATTTCTTCTTTCTTTATCTAAAAAAGAAAGTTCTTGTTGTTGTGACTCTTCTGTTGTTTCAAACAAAAAGCTGTCGTCTAAATAATTTTTTTCCATAAGGACTTTAATTGTTTTTTGATGAAAGGTAAGCTTTCATTAATTCAAATCTATTTAAGCTTAGAATTGACTTGTTATTGTATTATTAAAAAATAAAAAAGTTTTAAAATAATCACAAAAATATATAGTAATTTTTCTAACTCTTATCTATGTTATTTATAGTATTTATTAGGTCAAAATCATTAAAATATGATACAAGTTTTTTCTCATATTCTTTATCTTCCCTCATTTTATCTCTTAAAACTTTGTTTAAAACTCCAGAAAAAATCGTACTGTCTAGTTTATTTATATTTTCCTTATCTATTTTTTCTATAATATTTTTTCTTATTCTTATACAGAAATCATTGTATGAGATGAACGAATCAAATCCCATTTGATCCAATATTTTCTCTATATTAAATTTATATTTTATGATATCTTCATATTCTTCAACAAAGTGTTGATCCATCTCGTCTATTAGACATCTCATCTTATTATATTATGATTTTTTGTATCAATATTTTCAGTAGTATATATTTCTAATTCATTTTTGATTTTTCCTTCTTCATTTAATTTTTCCCATCTATTTTGAGATTTATTTTTCCACCATTTTATTAAATTATCTAACTCATAATTATCAAAATTTTCTCTTTTTATTAAATCTATTTTTCCATCAGATAGAACGTATTCTTTAACATTATCATATCCAAACATTGAATAATAATATCGTTTTTTGGTTTTTGATCTCATTGAATTTTCTATAAACTTATTAAACTCATCCAATTTATCTTTATTATATTCTTTCAAATGAAATTTTAATATTTGAATAACTTTAGTATATTCTCTCATTTTAGGACCAGATGGTTTTGGATCCACTAGACTACCATTCCATTTTTCTTCACCATATAATTTTCTCATATAATCTCTTATTTCATAATAAACATCCTCATTTGGAAATAAAAATAATTTAGATTCTGTCATACCATGATATCTTATATATGGTTTTAATCCATCATATTGAGAGACTCCCTTGATATCACCATATAATGATGTTGTTTCCATAAAACATAGATCCATATCATATTTTTTATTAAACATATTAATAATATCACGAGAACAACATACCAACGCTAACAATTTTCCACCAAGATAATTATAACCAAAAGGTTGTACAGGTACAATAACCGCTCCGTTTATCATATAACGATTAACCATTTTTGGTGTAACAGTCTGGCCGAAAAATTCATTTCTAGGTTTAACTGTCAGAACAGGTGATGATAATCTTATAAAACCAAGATATTTATTTGTGTTGTTTTCTTTAACACCTATCGTCATCTGTCTACCTATTTGTGATTCTAGTGGAAGAGATGTTATTATTTGAACAGAATTATTAAATATAGTAGAATTAATTAAATCAACTGATATATCCATATCTTTTGGTCGAATCGTATTATCATTAAAGAAATCAACTGTAAATTTCTCATAATCAATATCTTTTACTTTTTCTCTTTTTCTCTCTAGAAAATAGTCTTGTATAGTTGGAACTTTAGAATAGAAATTCATTAGTTTTTCTAAAATTTCATTAACTTTTTCACTCGGTATCAGTAGATTCATTCTTTTTATTATTTTTTTCTTTGTCTTCCTGTTCTTTATCATAGACCATACTCGCGGCAATCGCACCATATACTAAAAAATATTTATTATCAGATATATCTATATCTGGATTCTCATCAATAACAATCATACATTTTTGAATATATTCTCTACAAAAAGAATTATAATCATATTTGTAATCTATTTTATATTTTTTAAACAAAAGATTTATCTTATCAATTGTATCTCTAAAAAATTCATAGTTGTCAACAAACGCTAAATTTAATAATTCCATAACTTGTTTCTTCTTATCGTTCATTATTATCTTTTATTTTTTTAATATATCATATATAGATGTTTTTGTTTTTATATATACTAAAAAAATAAAAGTTTAATGACTATATCATCCGCAGAAAGTTTTGGGTCTTATTCCACTTCAACTGAAAGTGTCAATAATAAAACATCAAGAATAGATACTCAATTAAATAAAAATAGAAAAACTGAATATCTATTAAGTGCTAACGCGGTTGAATTGTTACCATTTATAGGTGAAGATAATGGTAAAATGAGATTAACAACAAGAGTAAACTCAAATTTAATAATAGGTGATATTGTTTATTTTTGTGCTGTTTCGGGTGATACAAATGTGAATTATACTGATTTAACATATGTTTTAGATAACCTCATAGAAGTAAGTGGGTGTACAAATTGGTATTATCATCCATATGTAAAGGGATATAAAGTAATTGATATAAACAATAATAAAAATCAATTTGTAATTAATAGAAATTTTGATGAAAAATTTAGAAATAAATCAATTTATAATCACTATGTTACAAAAATATATGTTAATAATCAAGAATTTTTGAAAGGTGATATTGATTGTGCTGTTTTTAAACATGTTCTATTAAATGAACAAACTGGATCTACCGCGGATGATATAACCATTTATCAAGCAATTATATTGAGTGGAACAACTAAAATGATAAATATATCAGACAAATATGATTCTTTTTATAGAACTATAAATACAAAAAATGATTCATCCTATTCTCTTTATTACAGTTTTAACAATAATGAATATGGTTATACATATGTAAAAAATCAACTTATATCTGGATCTACTATAGACAATGGATATTTTACAGATTGCGTGTTATCCGCGTGTACAATAAATGGTGGACTATTCACAGATTGTATATTTACTGGTGGAACAATAAATAATGGATATTTCAGTGGATCTTCTATAAATAATTCAGTAATATGGATTTATGGGATATGGGATGATGGGTTTTTTGGATTACCATCTTGGAATAATGGAATATGGAATTCTGGATCATTTATAAATAAGTATTGGTATACTGGAATATTTAATAATGGAACTTTTTCTGGATCAACATGGGAAAATGGAATATTTAATAATGGAAATTTCATAAGATCATATTGGAGTGGTGGAACATTCAATGACGGAACATTTAATGGTGAATGGAGTGGTGGAACATTTAATGGTGGAATGTTTCAAAATTCCACATGGTATACTGGAATATTTAATAATGGAGATTTTTTATCGTCTACCTGGTACAATGGTATATTTAATAATGGAAAAGTTGTTGGTAGATCAATAACGAGTTCTGTGTTTGTATCACTTGTACCAACATTTGATACAATTTTTTATAGTGGAACAATTAACAATGGTGATTTTACTGGATGTGATCTTAGTGGCATGACTATTTATAATGGTTCCATAAATAAATCAACATGGTGGTGTGGCACAATTAATGGTGGATATTTGTCTGAAATATATTGGAAAAATGGAACATTTAATGATGGTATATTTGACAATAGATTATCTGGTTTGACATATTATACCACGAATGCACTATATAAATGGGAGAATGGTACATTTAATGGTGGATATCTTAATAATAATTATTGGGAAAATGGAACATTTAATAATGGAATTGTTAATAATTCTATAATTAGAAAGGTTAAATGGATGAACGGTGTATTTAATGGAATTCATATGGGGCCAAGATACAATTCAACAATAACCACATCATTTATTGTAAATTGGAGTGGTGGTACTTGGAATAATGGGTCATTTGGTACACCATTGGAAAAAATAAAAAATTCTACAGCTAAATTATATATGAATTGGTTAGATGGTAAGTTTTATAATGGATCATTCTTTAACTCTGGAACAACAGTTGGTGGAAATTATACAGCGTATGGTGGATGGAGTGGGGGAACTTTCTACAATGGAAATTTTTATGGTGATTTCTTTGATGGTGATTGGGTATCTGGAAATTTTATATCACCACCAGCGAATTGGTATAAGAATGGAACACCACCTAGTGGTGGTAAAAATAAACAATGGTTTCCATATAATCCCCCAACAAACAAATAAAAATGAACCATTAATTCATTATATATAAATAAAAAAAAATATTATGAACTTTTTAACTATCATAAAAAAATACTATCCTATAATATTTTTTATAGCATTAGTAATAGTGTCTGTATTTTTATTTCAGACATGTTCTACATTAAAAACAGAGAGAGCACAATGGGAATTTCAACAAAAACAAAACACTCAAAATTGGAACGCTTCAAAAGATAGTCTTTTTGAAGAATTTAATAGAAAGCTTAACGCTTTTATAACATCAAAAGATAATTATGTTATAAATGAAATCAAAGATTTAAAAAAATACAATCAAGATTTATATAATCAACTAAAAAATCTAAAAGGTGATGTGATAGCGGCGATTGATACAAAAGTATCTGGTGATTTAGGTGGATTAACCGCTGGCAATGAATTGGTTATAATTGATAGTAATACAAATAATTACGCTTTAAAATTTGAAAGTAAATTTAAAGATAAAGGATTTGAGCAATATTTAACTGGTTTTAGTAGATTTTATGCTTATCCAGATTTTATAAATAAAAAATGGGTATTAAAACCAGATACAACCATTTTTGAAACAAATCTAACAAAAATAAATATAACATATGGATTTAGAAATTTGAATGATAAATATGAGGTTTACGCGATATCACCATCACCAAAAATCCAAATAAATAATTTGGATGGTGTATTTATATTAGATAAAGCTCCAGAGAAAACACCATTGAAACCTAAGAATTTCTCATTTGGCCCTTATGTTGGATTTGGATTAAACACAGATTATAATTTAGCCAATCCAAGATTTGGATGGAGTATGGGTGTATCTGTTCATTATAACATATGGAGTTGGAGATGGGGTAAAAAATAAAAAAAATTGAATAAAAATATTACTATATACTATTGAAAAAAATGATAATTATATTTTTATATATAATTAAAAAATAAAAGAATATTATGAATAAGAGCGTATTTAGATTTGGTGAATTTCAAGGCAAAAAGCGTGGTGGCAAGCTAAACGAAACAGTTATAGCATTTGATGACCATTATAAGGTAAGAGTAAATATTGACATACCTTTTTCATTGGTTAGCTCGTATGTTAAAAAAATTAAAGATGAAAGTGGACAGGATATTAAGAGATTATATTCAGATATGGAAATCGCGGAAGAAATCGCAAAATATGTATCAACATCATATTTGAATATTGAAAATATTCCAGGTGATGTATTGATGCCAGAAAAACAAGGGTTAATACAAGGTGGAGTACAAGGTCAAGGACAAGTTCAATTAGGTGGCCAACAAATCCAAGATTTAGATTTAGGTGATGAAGATTTTGATTTAGGTCAAGGACAATTGGGTCAACTACAGGGACAACCACAACTACAAGGACAACCACAACTACAAGGACAATTGGGTCAACTACAGGGACAACCACAACTACAGGGTCAAAAACCACAAAGATTACAAGGTCAAGGACAAAAACCACAATTTAGCCAACAATCACAAACACAAAGAACAGCACAACAAATTCAACCAAGAGAACAAATATAATTATAATTCATATTTATAAAAAGAAGAGAGGCAATTTACAAAAATTGACTTTCTTCTTTTTATATATAATACAAATTAACATAAATAATGGGTAAGAATATTACAGAATTAAATGGTATAAAAATAGGTGACACTGTTGTTGTTGAAAATGATGGTTTTGAAATCAAAGGCTCTATTGTTAATATTTATAATGAAAATTATATTGTAAATACTGTTATTGGTAGTTCTTCAAAAACAAAAGCGTATCTATTTGATCAGATATTAGAACATTACCCAGTGAATGTAAAATTACAAAATAACTTAAAAATAGATGAAGATAAAATTATAACACCATCTATTTATTCAGATTTTAGAAAAGATCCTAATTATGGTAATAAAAACAAATCAGTTGTTTTCTTTCCAGATGAAATGAAACAAAAGGATATAAACTCCATACTACCACATTATAAGGAATCTAAATATTTTATTGTTGAAAAAAATAATGAACTTCATATAGTTAAGATTAAAGATGGATTTGATATGAAACCATTTGTTGAAAATCTTATAAATCATTTCATAAAGAAAAAAATGATATCTGAAAACATATCAAATATGAAAGTTAAAGGAAATAGTAGTTTTGTTATTATATCCAACCCACCAATTAAATTTAAAAGTTTAATAAAATTAGCATTGAAAAATATTCTTAAATGATTAATTTTCTTATTTAATTTTTTTAATATATAAGATAAATAGGAAAATTAAAGAATGATAATTACAAAGGAAGTATATGCTAAAATAATAAATCATAATATTAATCATTATAGAGAATTGGGATATAACATCAAATATAATGATATCATTAAAATCCCAATTGATCATTTAACAAAAGGTTCACATATTGATATAAAGGTAAAATGTGATAAATGTGACTATACACGATTTATTAGATATGACCACTATAATCAAAGAATTATTGATGGATACTTGTGTCCGATATGTACTAAAAAATACATGAAGAAAAAACTTATTAAAGAATTTGGTGTTGAGAACATATCTCAGTTAGAATATGTAAAGGATAAAAAAATAAAAACTAATATTAAAAACTGGGGGGTTGAGAATGTATTCCAATCCGAAAAAATAAAAGATATGTGTAAAAAAACAATGATCAAAAATCATGGGGTTGAATACCCTAGAAAATCTGAGAGAATAGTAGAAAAATCAAGAATAAGTAGAATAAAAAATGGAAATCAAATACCAGATGATGAATTAAAAGAATTTGAAATATATAAAAGACTTGTAAATAGAGAAACAAGAAAAAACAAAAAAGAATTATTTGAAAAATGGGATGGGTTTGATTATTATGACAACAAATATATTAAAAATAATACCAAATTTGATAAAAATTATCCAACTATAGATCATAAAACATCCATATATCAAGGATATATGGATAATATAGACGTTATAACAATTGGAAACATTAATAATTTATGTATCACGAGAAGACATTTAAATTGTAGTAAATATATAAAAGATGATAAATATTTTGAAAATGAATTAAAAAATAAAATAAATATAAATGAGAAAACTATTTGAAGGAGCTCCTACAATAACAAATTCAGAAGAATATTGGATAGAAAAAGGTAAAGTAGGGAAACAATGTATGATATTCATGCACGATGACCTAGATGGAATTATGAGTGCAATTGTTATGAGAGATTATCTACGAAATCATGGATTCGAAATTGTTGGATATGGTGTGGTAAATTACCAGGAAGGGTGGCGTAACATACAATTAGATGATCGTTATATAAACATAGCTCTTGATTATGCAGAAGATAATGATGAAGTTGATGTTTATATTGACCATCATGGGTCTTTTGTTGAAAAGGGTGGAGATATAGAAAAACAGAGTCTAAATTCAATAAAAACAAAAACAAGCAGTGCGTACGAAGGAATATGTTTACAATTAGGATTACCAACTGATTCTGTAATATTGGATGTTATTGATATGGTAGATGGTGCGAAATATCAAATGTATGATGTTGATATAGAAACTATTTTGAATTTTAATTTAAATGATATAAGACAATTTGATAAACCAAAACTATTTTTCGCGGGCGCGTTTAATCAATTAATAAAAAGAGGTGATTATAGAACTCTAATAGAGGTAGCTCACAACGCATCATTATCTATAATAAATATATTCCTTAATTTCAAAATGTTATATCCTGAGAATAATGTTGACAGAAGAGGTGTAGAAAAAGATTTTATAACAGATGGTAGAGAAAGAATTAGAATAATGTCAGAAAGAACTAGAGGAAAGGAACAAAAAGTTGTATATAATGATCAAAAAGAATTTTACGATAAATGGTGGGGTGGTGGAGTTATTAAAAAAGATGGATATCAAATAATTGGTAGAATGGCATATGTACCAGCTGGTACTTGGGCAAATGCGTTAAGAGCGAGAGCGATAATTAATCAAGATTTAAGAAACACAGAAGGTTTAAGAGGGCACAGAGTTGATTTTATTATGTTACAATTTGGACCATCTTTACAAGTAGCGGATACAAATGGGATAGCTAATATCCAAAGAGAAGAATTACCTAGATTGAAAGATGGTTATATTGTTGAAGATCTTGGTGATTATACACATCATGTTTTAGATTTCTTTAGACAAGAATTTCATTACAGAAAAATATTTACGAAAGTTGGTGGTCATCCAGGTATCGGAAATCTTTCAAATATAATGGGAGTTTTTGAAGGATCAGGTAATTTAAATGGTTTAAAATGGATAGATTTATTCAAAAATAAAATAATAGATGATTTATCTGGTGTCAGATGGCGTATATCAATGATGTGGGATAGACCAGTAGAACCAAAAAAAATTCAAAGAGTTATGAATGAAAAAGTTTTGATGGTTCATCAAATAAGAACTCTTTGATTTTTTTTTATAAAAAAAAATCATTAATTTTGTACTATGGTTTTAAGATTTGATGAAAAAACATTTGAAATTTTATTATTACCTAGTGGTGAGGTTATTACAGTTAATAGAAGAAATTTAAATAAATTAATTAGTACTAAATTTATAACATACAAAAGATTTGTTGATATTGATGGTGATATGAAAGATGTTCACGGGTACATATCAAAAGATGAATATAAGTATAAGATTTTTTATATTGATGAAATATGATTGAAATATATGGATACCCAAGTGGTGAGGTTATGAAAAAAGAAAAAGCTAGTGCAGATTTTTTATTAAAAAGAAAATTAGTATATTGGAGTTTTGAATTTGAATGTTTTATTTATAAAGACACAAATAAAAATATAATACGACAAGTTAGTTTATGAAAAGAGGGCCAATTACTGATATCGTTGGAATTCCTAGTGGAGAGGTTTTGAAATGTAGAGAATCGTCTTTATATGATTTAGTACTTGTAAAATTTGTTAAATATTTAGAATATTTTAATGGTGTAAAAATAGATTCTTATGTATTTAGAGATGATTTGAGGGAGGATATAAAGAGTATGATTTTTTACAATATTAAAATAGGAGATAAAATCTTTCATCAATTACATGGATATGGTAGAATAACTGGAGTGATAGCGAGTTCGTTAGGAAAAGATGGTTACGCTGTAACATTTGGTGATAATCGTATAGAATTCGAATTACAGATTTATGTCAATCTAGAAAATCTATTGAAAGGGAACTTAAATAATCAAAAAATATTTTTAGTGCAAGATGCATTATGATCCAAATAGATATGATAGATTTGAAGATGATATCTTGGTTGGACTACCAAGTGGTCAAATAATAACAATAACAAATGATGAAGCTTATATATTATTACCATATATTAACATCAATTACGATGTAGGTATGGAGGGGGAATATTGGGAATTTAATGATGAAGATTATGATGAAATAATAGAAATATTATATGAAATTAAAAAAGGTACTGTTGTAAGAATCAAGAAAATAGGAAAAGTTGGAGAGGTAGTTGATATTATTGAATATGATGGACAGTTAATTAATGGAAGAAATTTAAGTAAGATATATAGTCCTAGTGATATATTATATATGGTTAAATTCAGAGGTACTGATGGTGTATATATAAAAGATGATATAGAAAAGGTTAGGGATGTAAATGAAGAAATCAAATAAAAAAATATTAGATTTAGTTGGATATCCTAGTGGAGAAATATTAGAAATCACTGATTTTGAATTATATAATCTAAAACAAGAAAAATTAGTTTATTTTGTAGCGTTCTCGGAAGATTATATGAATATTAAATATATTCCAATATATTCATATTTTTATGAAGATAAAGACAGAGAAAAAATAATGAATATATTAACGGAATTATTCTTTAAGTAGAGTTGGATCTTTTTTATATTGTTCTATTAATCTATTCATCTCTGATTTATCAACAATTTTTAAATCATCACCATCATAATCCAAAAGTTCTTTACCAACATTTATATTATTATCGGTTTTTAATTCATCCCTTAAATCTTTATAAAATATCTTCATTTTATTTAATAAATCATGAATTGTTTTATTTGACTCTCTGATTTCTTTTTGGTATGAATTAACAGCGTTATGCATTTCAGGGTCATTCGAACCAGAGTCTAGTTGTGTCATACAATTTATTAAACCTCGTTTCGCACAAGACAATGAAAATTTTATATCACCTATTTCATCTGCATCATTTTTTATCAGTCGATTTATATTCTTATTCATCATTGTTTCATCATTTAAATATAAACTAGATATACATTCTAAAGTCTCCTCTGACTCCTCTTTTATTAACTCAATATCTTTATCATAATCATATATCTCTATATTTAATCCAGGTAATATGTTATTTGGTATCAAATCATTAATATTCATTGAACTCTCATCCTTTAAGTCTTTAATTGTCTGTTTTAGATTTTCAATATTTGTTGTTAGTTTAATTTTCTTTAATTCATCGTCATTCATAAATACATATTGTTTTTTGATATATATTAAAAAACGGAGATTAAAATTAAATATATAACTGTACTATGAAATATATTAAATTATACGAAGAAATAGATTTTGATTTTGATTGGGAAAATGAACCAGAAACAATTGGAGATAAGTTTAAAGCTGGTGATATAGTCAGATGTATAAAGTCTTATGAACACCCCGTATTTAGATTCGCGTCAGAATTTGATGTTGGTGAAGAATTAAAGATTGAAAGAATAAGAAAAGATAAAACTGGTGTCTATACTGATGCCTATACTTCTAATAGAACTAGGAAGAATCATCCACATCAGAAGGTTACAGTGTATTTTTTTAGGGGAAAAATAGAACTACCTCACTCTGGATGGAAATTTTTTGTTGAAGATGATGAAAAAATGGATGATTATTTTCAAAAAGTAATAACTGAATCAATTGACTTTGATGATTGGGATTATGAAGATGAGGAACCATTTGATAAAGAGGAATTTATATTATATGAATTATATGAACACGTAGGTAAAGATATTCACAAATTTATAAACTGGTTAAATGATAATATAAGTGGTAAAAAAATACATGTATATGAATATAAAAAAGAGGAGAAGATATATAAATCATGGAGAAAGATTTCTGTCAAAGAATTTAAGGTGCCATCATTAGTACCAGAATACAATAACTACGATTATCCTAGAATAGAATTCTGTAAAGTTGTCAATAGTGGGGATAATATATCATTAATAGGAGATGATAGAATTACAGTAATTGGTAATATAAAGGAAAGTATAGATTTTGATGAAAATGATTGGGAATATGAAGAAGAAGAACCAAAACCAAAAGTACCACAAAATTGGTGTATTAAAGTAACAGAAAAAAATAAGAGGGTATTACAATCAATAAAATGGGGGAATTGGGATATTAATTATAATTATACTATTGGTGGATACTATTCACCAAGTTCGGGAAGTTATACTAAAGATGGTAGAAAGGAAATAAAATTTGATCTATTTTTAAAAATTGTAAAATAAGAATATGAAATATTTAAAATTATTTGAAGATATAGATTTTGATGATAAATTCCTTAAATTGAGAAATGATTTTGTTTGGTCAACCAAAGAAGGTAGAAGAATAAAATTAAAAAATATAACAAATAGTCAGTTAAATAATCTCATTCCGTATGTTCAAAAACATATTAAAGTATATGGTAAGAATCGTGGGAAAAATCTCATAGAAATATTCACAAAAGAATTGAAATATAGGGAAAATAATAGTATATTTGAGTCAATTTATCGTAATGGTAAAAATATGAAAAAGAAAATGAAAAATGATGATTTTATAGATTTGTTGTTTATTCCTAGTGGAGAGATAATAAAAATCACATTTCAGGAATATGATATGATTACCTCATACTTTATAGAATTGGACTATAATGAAGAGTTAGGATACTGGTGTACAGATGATATTAGACTAGATATGATAAAACTTATTATACAAAATACAAGAGGATAATATGGAGAGAATAATGGGAAATTTTAAGATAACTAGACGAAATAGTGAACACGAAGCGTTAAGTCAATATTTTGATAATCAGGTAAATAGTTTTCAAAATGTTGAACCAACACAACCAACTGTTATACAGGATGATACAAGTTTGATGGAACAACATTTTTCTCATAATATTGAAATAATGAGAAATGGTCAAAAAACTAGTAAATATGATTATTATGGAGATTTCAAAACAAGTCCTTATTCTATGAACTCTCATAAACCAGTTAGAGCTACAAATGAACCAATTGAACAAGTTGATCCAGCAGCGTTTTTTGGAAGTTCAATGAATGGATTATTAAAAAACATTAGAGGTTAATGAAATATATGAATGTAAAAATTCTAGATCCAGATGATTATGTCGTGGATGATTACGAAATTGATCAAGAAATAAAATATAAGGAAGGTGATACTCTCCTAGACGCGGTTATAACTGACATTGATTACGATACAGGTAATATATCTGTTGAATTTATTAAAAAATAATAAATTAAAATGAATCATTTAAAATTATTTGGAGAATATTTATTGGAAAGAAAATTCTCATCAGAAAAACGTGGAGACTTAGCTGATAAAGGAAAAGCGATGAAAGATGGAAGTTTTCCTATTGTAACAGTCCAAGATTTGAAAAACGCGATTAAATCTTGGGGTAGAGCGAAAGATCCAGACAAAACTAAAAGATGGATTGTAAAAAGAGCTAAAGAAATGGGAAAATTAGAAATATTACCTCAAAATTGGAATATTAGATAAAAAAAATTATTAAAATGGCTAATGGTAAAGAATTTCTTGAACATAAGAAAGAAAATGAGATTAGAGAATTAGAATTAGAGTTAAGAGAAATTATTAAGGAGTTAACAGAGAAAAACGAAAGATTAAAAGAAGAAAAAGAAAAAGCTGAAAAATCCGATAGACTCAAATCAATGTTCTTAGCGAATATGAGTCATGAAATAAGAACTCCTATGAATAGTATAATAGGATTTTCTGAATTATTAACAACAAATGGATTCAATGAACAACAAATAAAAAAATATCTAGATGTTATAAATAAAAATGGGAGTCAATTAATGTCATTAATAAATGATATAATTGATTTTTCTAAAATAGAAGTCGGTGAGTTAAGATTAGAAAAAATATCATTTTCTTTATATAATTTAATTGAAGAAATATATGAATCGTTTTCAATAAATCAAAAATTACTAAATAAAAAAATAAAATTATTATATTATTTACCAGAAGATTTAGATGATTGTAATATTATTTCAGATAGAACTAGATTAAAACAAGTGATTGATAATCTAATAAGTAATTCAATAAAATTCACGGATAAAGGATTTATTGAATATGGATGTGAAATTGTAGAAAATAATAATATAAAATTCTATGTTAAAGACACTGGGATTGGTATAAGTGAAGAAGATCAAGAAGAAATTTTTAATAGATTTTACCAAGTTAATAGAAAAGAATATTTAAAAGGAACTGGACTTGGATTATCAATATCAAAAGGAATAATAGAATTACTTGGTGGAAAAATTTATGTAAAATCAGAACTAAATAAAGGAACAGAATTTTATTTTATTTTACCAGTTGAAGTAAGTGAGGAAAAAATAGAAAAATCTGAAAAGTTAATTGATTATGATTTTATCCATAAAGAAATACTTATTACTGAGGATATAAAAGATAATTTTAATCTAATACGAGAAATATTACATTCAACATTATGTAATTTAGATTGGGCTAAAACAGGAAAGGAATGTTTAGAAATGGTAAAAAATAAAAAATATGATTTATTATTGTTAGATATAAGATTACCAGATATTGATGGTGATAAAATCATAGAAATAATAAGGGGTAATAAAAATAATATACCAATCATAGTTCAATCCGCGTTCGCGTACATGGATGATAAAGACCGTATGATGAAATTAGGATGTAATGAGTACATATCAAAACCAATAAATAGAGGAGAACTATTAAAATTAATGTCTAAATATCTATGATAAAAGATTATAAAATATTTGAAAATTTACAGCAAGCTGAAAAATTTGTAAATAATAGACCTAAAGGGACATCAAAACACGGTGGGATGGAGGGTAGGTATTTACAAACAGATGAGGAATGGAAGAATTTTTTAGAAATATACTCAATAATAAAAAATAATTTAAAATCTTTAGGTAAACTTGGATATTTATATTTGTTCACTAGATTATTATATCTAGAATTATATAATCGTAATGGAAGAGATAAGAAATCTATATTAGATAACATAATGAGGTGTATTGATTTAATTGTTAATCACAATATTAAAATAGACATAGATAAATATATTAAACAGATAGATAATTATCATTCTTCTCTTATAATAGATATAAACAACATTAAAAAAGATATAGATACAAATAAATTTATAGATAAATGGGCTCCTGGATTTTTAAAAAAAGAATTAAAGGATAGGAAGAAAGATAATTTTTTTAATCTTAGAAATGTTCTATTTAATCCTGGACGATTTGATAAAAAAAGATTTATTGATAATATAGATATTGGTCTATTGAGAGGTAAAATATCTATGTTTGAGACTCCTAAAGAATGGATAAAATATGTTAGAGGCACTGAATCATTAATAAGTGCAGATAATATATCAAAATTAAAAAAATCAAATGATATAAAAATATATTATGAAGATGATGAATGGTTGATTTATCAACCATTCACTTATGAATCAATGAATATAATAAAATACCCATACTGGTGTACTATATCTGAGAAAATATACAACCAACATATCATAGATGGGTATTTCTGGGTTGTTATTTTAAATAAAAAAATAAAAAATAATTCATATATAGCTGAATTTAAACAAATACAAGATGGGTATACATTTCTTATGATTGATTATAATGATATAATTTTGACTAGTGACCGAAATACTGGTGAAAATAATGTACATACGCTTATAGATTTCAAAAAGAAACTAGATGATTCAACAATTCAAAAACACCCTGGATATTGGACAGACACAAAATTAAATGATTCGGAAATAAAAATATTTAAAATATTTTTGAAATTAAAAAATGAGTTTAAAAATGAAATAATTAAATAAATTCAAATTTCAAACACCCACTATCATAAATTCTATAAATTTCTCTCTCAAACATAATATCTCTTTCTGTTTTATCTGGAGAATATCCTTCTTTAATCAAAACATCCTTTCTATATAAAAATCTGTTTCTTCTGACTCCATCAACTACATAATGATAATTTGATTGTGTTTTATGAACAAAATTAAATCCTAAATTTAGATATAGATTATCATCAGTTTTAGTCCATGAACGATTCGCGTAACTTATTACAGATTCTGGTTTATATTCATTAATAAAATACTTAAATAATTTATTAGCCCCACCAACAACATTTGTATTTAATTTGGAACAAAATCTCAATAATTCATAATGGTTCTCATTTTTAATTGTTCCTAAATTTTTTCTTAAATTACCAAAAATCATTAAACTAACTAATTCTTCATTATAAAATAATCCTAATTTTATTTTACTTCCAATAAATCCTTGAATATGATTTTTTTCTAAAAACTCTCTGATTAATTTATTATCAGTTATTTCACGAATTTCTGTTTTACGGGCATAAATTTTATTTTCGGTTTTTCCTAACTTATTTAATATCATTGATTTAACAATATCGTTTTTATAAATCCAATCATCTTGATATATATGTATTAGTTGTATTCCTTTTTCTTCACACAGATCTGTCTTTTTTAAATGATAATTAGGGGATTTATATAATTCATTATGCCAATAAATACCATTAAATTCAAACGCTAGTTTAAGTCCAGGAATGTAAATATCTAATTCTTTACCAACAATATTTCTATCATTTAAACTTATTTTTCCATCATAATTAGACTTTATATAATCTTGTAACTGAATTTCTTGCCCACTATTTGACTTTATTGGATTACATTTAATACATAATTCCGTATCTATTCTTTTTCTATTTTGAAACAATTCAAAAGAAATTTCATATTTATGTCCTTTAACACATTCAAATTTAAATATTTTATTATCATAATCAACATCAATGATATTTAAATAATCATATCTTTTTAAAGTTTTATTTATTTTATTAATCCTTTTTATTTTTTGAATATAATCTGATTGTGAAGGATTTTCACAATTATATAATTTCAACATTGTCTCCTTCGTTTTTTGTTTTATTATATCATTCTTAGAAGGATGTTCATAACCATACTTTATAAGAAATTTTTTCTTTATTTTTTCTTTAACTAATTCATTCTGAAAAGAACACTCATATCCATATCTTTCTTTATTGGTCTTTTTTATTTGTTCATAATTATTATATCCAGAATCACCATATTTTAATAATTTTGTTTCTTTTACTTTATTTTTTATATAATCTATTTGTGAGATATTTTCAACATTATATTTTTCTTGTAACTTTTTATTTATTTCATTTATTGGTATCGGAACTTTCCTTCCATATTTTTCCAAATTAGTTTTTATAATTTTTTCCTTAATTATATCTGATTCAGCTGGTGTGCGAGTTCCAAATTTTTCTAAAGATTTTTTCTCTTTTATTTTTATAATTTTTGGATCACTACCAACGCATTTATTTGAACAATATCGTCTGTAACCAATATTAGAATTTTTAAATTCTACATAATTATCACAAAAAGGATTAGAACACTTTATATTTTTCTCTTTTATGTCATTAACAAAATGATAAACTTTTCTATTAAATGAAATATCATCTAAATTATTTTTATTACAAAAACTTATTATTAACTCATAGATATCTAGATAATTTTTCATAAGATATCTTTCATTGTACATTATTCCACCACGATTATTCTTTTCTTTTATTAATTCTATAGCATTCATATGGAGTATCTTTTACTCCTATATATAAAAATGAACAGGTCTAAAAATAAAAAAAGGGAACATTTCTGTTCCCTTTTTTAGTAAAATTAATTAGATAGGTTATGGTGTTAAGAACCCCGAAGATTCTATAGTACCTTTCTTGAGAATGGTAATTTGATTTACAATAATACCCATACCCTTGATTACTTCGCAGTACGTGTCAAGTATCCCCATTTGTAAGCCAATTATATAATCTGTATTGTTTGTCTTATCACATACATTTCTGTAAGCATACAACGCGTCAGATTCTCTCAATTCTTTACAAATCTGATCTGCTCTGTATTTGATTTCAGAGCGAATTTCTGGGGTGTTAAATCTCCAGTGATAGTTAAGTAACATATCATATAATCTATTTTCAAGTTCAATTAGGACTTCTCTTGAGTGAATTAGACTTAAAGAAGAATATGGATAAACTTGAGCGGTATTATCACTATTGATTATATATCCATAGTTTTCAACATAATCAATTGGATTTGAGTTCATTTCATTCAATGATTCTAAATCATCGTATGTGAATCTGATTTCGGTTTCTCTAACATTTAATAGTTTACCTCTTATAACACCACCAAGAATAGTCCAAGGTTTAATACTAGCGTTTATGGTTGTAAATTTACCCATAAATGTTTTAGCTATTTCACCAGATGGTGGAATAAATTTTGTAGATTCTTGATCTGTTTTAATATATGGGAACCAATAAGATACACAAGATTGTCCAACTCCTTCACCAAATGAGTAATAGAAATCTGGATTTTTACTCGTGTCTGCACCTTCTTTGATATACTCCATATTTAAAGAATTATCAGAATTTACGAAACTTGGATTAGAAGATTTCTTAAACAATTTCGCACTTGGCATATTCAAGAATCCTAATGAATTTATTTTTTTACCACAAAGATCCACTAGTTGTTGTTTAGAATTCGCGATCAACCCCATTCCAAATGAATCAACTAGATATCTCCATGAGATTCTATTCTTGTTAGTTAATCCTTTCGCTAATCTAGTTCCACTAGCGATAACATTTAGAATTGATGTTTGTCTAGCTTCTGTGGCGTTTGGAATAGAATCCGAATGAATAATAAATGGTGTTATCGCGACTCCCTTATAATCTGTCACATAATTATCAATTGAAGAATAAGCGGTTGTATAATAGTCATTTGTAGAACCAGTTGTTACTATATAGTTTATCTTAATTGGAGCGTCAGTATAAAGAATTTTCAATGTTGTATCAACTGTATCGTTAAGAACATTAACAATTCTTGTAAACTTTTTAGGAACTTCACCATTTAGATACCCAGTACCTGGAGAATCATAATATGAAGTATCATAATACGCTTCCAAGAAACTACCCTTTGTTATTTCTGAATATCTAGTCTTATTAACATAAATTACTGTAGTATTTGTTGTATCTATTATAGTTGATGGTTTTTCAATTTCAATTGTCTGTTTCCAATTAGATTTATCAGAATAAACTATTAGTTCACTACCATAATTTGTATCAAATCCAGAAATTGAATATGATGATGTCATTTCCGCGTCATCATAAAAATTTACTGTTAATAATGGAGCGAAATACATCTTCATATATATTCTATTATCGGTTCCAGTACTGCCACTATCGTTATTGATAAAGAAATAATCACCATTATTAATTAACCCATCATAATAAGATGTATATAATGATGAATATGTAGAGATGATACCCTCTGTTGATTCTACCTGTGGTTTCATTGATGTTGTAAATGTAGATACACTACCATCACCTACCATAAATTCATCATTTATGTAATACAATATGAAACTATTTGTTGATGTATCAAAATAATCATATGGTGATTCGGTATCATCAAAATAGATTCTTAATCTAGCGTTGTCTGATACCGTAGCGTCATATGAGGACGGTGATGAGATTTCAAATTTATAACCATTTGTTTTAATCATAACACCCTTTCCAGAAGCCAATTTTGTGGATAATTCGTTATATATTTTGAGATTTCTTAATTTTGTGTAATTTGTCCAATCACTAGATGAACCATATGTACCGGTAAATATCAAATCTAAATAGTTAACTCCGGCGGTTGTTGTACCACTATTTGTTGTAATATAACTTGTTCCTAGTGGAATATACCCATTATTATCAACTGTTACACCACTATATGTGAAACTCCAAACACCATCAGTATATGTAGTTTTCAATGATCCTAAAATTATAGAATTGGTATTATTTAAAATATAATTTGGTAACGATGGAGCGGTTCCAATAACCTGAGTCCCTTGTAGTGTTTTTACTGATGTATTATCACTATTTAGATATAATACATCAATTCTACTATAAGTAGATGATGAGGTTGAAATAGTAAATGGATTTAAGAACGCATCTGTTACACCAGTTAAATAATATCTAGTAGATCCTATATTGTAATAACCAGTTCCACCGTTATTATCAAAACCATAAGCTATTTTATATAAATTAACATCAGTTGTTGAACCAGTAACAATATTTGTTACCGCTGGTCCGCCTCTTTCTGTTGATACTGTTATAACACTACCACCAATGGTTTTTACATAATACGCTTTTGTTCTTTCAATAATTGAAAAATTTTTATCAAAATAAATAACATCGTTGACACTCAAATTCGTAGTAGCTGCTAAAGTAATATTAGTTCCATCACAAGTTACCATATTTGTTGTTAATGACGATGATGTTGTCGCTGTTATACCACCAGTATACCAATTCGTCCAACTACCAGTTCTACCAGAAAGCCACGCTGTGTCAAAATCAATTGGCACTGTACCATAATTCGCGAATGTATTACCAACAGAATTCAAATTTTTCTCAGTAAATGTTAAATATTCACTTATAGATTCATTGTAAGATAGGAAATCTATAACCTTTTTTGTTTCATTCCCAACTAAAGTTTGACCAAGTAAATCTAGTTTACCTTTATAATAATCTGAATTTAATAATTCATCTTCATTATAAGTACAGAATAAACCTGTCTTGTCAGTGTCGTTGTTTATAACATCTTTAATATACATATTTCTGTTATTCAGATCTTTAAATCCTGGAATCAATGATACATCATAAAACGCTAATGTTGTAACTAGATTATGATTAGCGAAAGTCTCAACTTTTGATTTTATTAAACCAGTTGAATTAAAATATGTACTCCATATTGAATCGGAACTCAAATCATCATAATTTGTCCAGTCACCATAGACAACTAAAACACTAATCATATAATCAGAAATCCAATCTTTTGGAAACATAAATAATGGAACTTTATCTCTACCACCATACCATTGTTCAGCGGTAACATCAAATCCTTTTGCACTAGATTTAAATAAAAATGTTGTTATAGTTCTATCTGACATATTTGTTATATGTAACAATCTTTCCGTATCTTCACTACCACTATTGTTCGCGACAACGATGTCATTAAAAGAATCTGGATCTCTTTCCCAGAAATCCTGTCTATTAAAGAAATTTTCGTATGGTGAAGAAACAAGTGAACCATTATCATATTGGGATGACGCGGAAATTGATTTCCATTTTAATTTATCCCTTGTTGGATCTGTACTTAATAAATTAAGTGCCCATACTGGACCTTGTTCCAACATAGTATTTACTGTTCTATGGAAGAATGATCCTTTTGTTTCAAGGCCTTTATCAATGGTTCCAAATATTTTTTCAAAATCCTGTTTTGTGTTAACCTTAACAGGTTTATTAAATGGTCCCTTTTTTGAAAATCCTGGAACTAAGTTTATTAGAACTTCTTGAATCGGTAATTGTATCACTGACTCATCAACTTCTTCAATATAGATCCCAGGAACTTTGTATTTTCCTAAATTTCTATCACTAATTGGCATATAATTAAGATTTTTTTTTATTATATTTCTAGAATATAATTTACTTTTTTTCTTATATATTAATATTTTTTTTCATTTTTTGTCTGATTTTCATACTGATAAATTAGAAAAAATCCATCTTTTCTGTAAAATATATAATTTTATGAGATGTCCCTTTTGTAAGAAGAAAATAAATAGATATGATGGTCATCATATCTATAGATGTGATAGAAATAACCTCAATGATGATTATAATACAAAATTGGTTTATATAAGTTATAATTTTCCTATTTTGAGTAACAAGAATAATTTATATAATGAATATATTATAAAGTTGAATAGTCTCCCAGACATAAGAAAAGAATACGGGATAAGTTATAGAAATATATTATTCTTATTAGATCATTTTGAGATAAAAAAAAGAGACTTGAAAAAAAGTTCTAAATTAATATCATCAAAAAAATACAAAAAAACATGTTTAGATAAATATGGAGTTGATAACATATCAAAATTAGAATCAATAAAAAGAAAAAAAGAATACTCTCATAAAAAAGGTGTTGAAAACAATTTATCAGATAATAAAGAACATTATGAATGGATTAAAAATGAATTATTCTTCAATAAAAATATTGATATGAATTTATTAAAAAATGATGATGTATTAGAAAGTGAATTCAGAAAATTGATTGGGGTATATTACACCCATTGGAATAATCTAATAGATGAGGAAAAAAATGAAATAATGAATAATCACAAACCAATTGAATCAAAAGTCTCATCATGTCTAGATAAATTGAACCTAACATATACTAAAAACTTTAAAATAGGTATAAAAAAATTTGATTTAAAATTAGATAATACATATATTTTAATAGAAGTGAACGATGATTTTTGGCACGCGAATCCAAAAAAGTATTCAAAAAGTGATGTTATGGAATTTCCATTCAAAAAAGTTAGAGCTGTAACAATATGGAATAAAGATAGAATAAAAAAGAAATACGCTGAATCTAAAGGATATAAACTTATAACCATATGGGAGAATGATATTATTGATTTAGATAGTGATGAATTAATTGATTTTGTTATAAATAAAATAAAATTCACATAATTTGGTATGATAATTGTTGTATAATATATAAAAAACAAAAGAATATGAAAAAAATATATTTCATCATCGTAATTCTATCTTCATTCATTACGATGAGTTGTTCACAAAAAGTTGTTCAACCAACTTATAAAACTAGAGAAGAAATCAGAATGATGTCATATCAATCACAGAAAAATGATACAGCACAGTATGTTGATGAAAATAAAACTTATTATGATGATTACACAGAAGATAAATCATCACAATCTGATTCGTATCAATCTGGATATCAACAATATGAAACAGAACCAAATTATAATATTTACATAAGTTTTAATTTAACTCCAAATTATTACTATTGGTCACCATATTACACATATTGGTACAATTATCCATATTACCCATACTATTATAATTATTATCCTTATGGGTATTATCCATATTATTATGGTTACTATCCATATTATTATCCTTACAGATATTATTGGAATCATCATAACAATTGGAATAATGGTTACACTAATTCTTATTATGGTAGAAGATATGGTGGTGGAAATCAAAATCCACAAAATCAAAAAACTATCCAACAAAAACCAGTTATTCAAAATCAAAGACAGAAACCCCAAAACAAAATACAAAATTATACATCACCTACTTATAGACAACCAAAAAGTAATAATGAATATACTAGACCAACTACAATACCAAAATATACTAGACCAACTCCAATAAAAACTACACACCCAACTATAACTACACCCACTTACAAACAAACTCAACCTACTAGAACTCAACCATCTCAGTACCAAAGAACCCAGCCAACTAAAAGTAACTATTCCCCAACTAAATCAAATTCTTATTCTGCACCAAGTAAATCGGTTCTGAATAAATCTGGGGGTAGAAAATAAACTTTTATTTATTATTAATATATACAATAATATGAAAAAACTAGATTCATCATAATTTTTCAGATTTAATCTGAAAAATTATGGAAAACAAAAAACACGAAAACCAGGAACAACCAATTAGATATTGGTTTGTGGATATCACACTTACGAGTGGTGAAATCCTTCAATTTTATGTTAAAGCTTTAACTGAATCAGATGCTTATGAAAAAGCGGATGGATATGCAGATTTAGTTAGTAACGATGAATTAAAAAATAAGTTAAAACCTTTCAAACTTATGAATTAAAAAAAAGGTCTGTTCATTGAACAGACCTTTTTTTTATTTTGAATATACATTATTTAATATATAGTCTAAAATCATTTAATTATAATGAGTGAAAATAAAAAATTCATAAATATACAAGAGGATGTATTAATAGAATGGATATATTCAAATGGTAGCATATCTGAAAATTACTCAGTGTGGTCAAACTTAAAAACACAGACTAGAAATTTCGTATCTGTTTCATCTAATAACAATATTATTGATTATACATTGTTTAATGTTGACCCAGTTTTAAAAAAATACGCTAAATATGATTCTAGTAAATTTAATTTTCTAAAGATTCAAGATTATTTTTCAGCACCTATACAATATGATAAAATAAATATTAATTTTCCATTCAATTATAATTTTGATGATTATGTAGGATTTTTATTTAAAGTATATTGTTACGATTATGAAACAAAGAAATTATGTTGGTTCTCAAATTATTATTATGACAAAAGTGATCCAAACATAGAGAAAATAATGCAGATAGGTTCTCCTTTTAAATATGGTGAAAAAGAATGGGGAAAATATATAGAATTATCAATACCATCTATTGATATAGTATCTAATCAGAGATTAGTAAATTCTGATAACAATAGACCAATAGATAATTCTATAAATTCAAATATAACATTAGGTGGTCTTAATTTAAACACTCCTATATTTATAGATTTTTCATTTATTATAAGTAAAGAGAATGTACTTGGTACTAATTATTTCTATATTGGTGATACATTCAAAACTAGTTTATCAAAGACTGCGGAATATCAATCATTAGGTGTAACAATACAAGAATCTGATACTTGGGATTTCTTTGAAATATATGGGTTTTATAATGATTCCAATGAGAATTTAGATAACTTCGTTAGAGAGTTAGAAGAAAGAGGAAGAAAAATAAACATAGAATATATTATTACATTATATGAAGAGAATGTTCAAAGTGGATTTCCTGTTAAATTTTTAGTAACTGAGAATTTCGCTCAAAAAGTTGAATATAGACCTATATTTAAATACTCAAACACAACCGCTGCGATAGATGTTGAAATGCATATAAAAGATTTGGTTGATAATAGTAGTATTATTAGGAGATCGTCAATTGGTTTAACTTCTAATTTATTCAAATATGGTAAGAAACTATCTAGATTACAAATAGATACTATAACAAAACCAAAGATTTATAATTATAGATCTGATAAATATGTTGAAAATCCTAATTTAAAATATTCAAATACATATGGAATAACAAAAGTTCCATATCCATTATTAATAAGTAACTACAAAGTTCTTATAAATAGTACTAGAAGTAGTAGTGGATCTAGTGAATACAAAGCTATTGGAAAATTAACAATATTACTTACACCGTTTGATAATGTTATAAAATTTAAAATAAGTAGACAAATAACTAAAGATAGTGTTCCAGAACCATATGATTTAACAGATGTTTTAAGTAACGCTAAACTAACATTAATATTTAAGTCTGATACAGAAATGATAGAAAAACAAATATTCTATGAAAGTGATCAAAATAATATAAAATTAGGAACAGTTGTATATAAAATACAAGAAAGTGATGTTAGATTAATAAAAAAAATATATGATAATGATTTTGATAATTTTTATCTAACCGTTGTTGGAAATGATACAAGAACTTTATTATATTCTGGAAAATTCAGAATATTTGAAGATGTTGATTTCTTGGATGATAGTGAAGAAATAATAACGGAGGTTGAAGAAGATCCAAAATTAGATTCTTCTGTAAAAACTCAAAAAGAAGTTAAAAAATATCTAGTTGATGATAAAAAAAACAGTAGAAGTCCATTTAAGGAAGAAAATCTTCCTCTTAGACCAATAAAGGATCAATCTGATATAGACTATTATAGAAATGTTATAATTTATATGAAAGATGGATTATCAACAAACGAGAAAAATAATATAAGAAATCAGATACTCAAACTTGGATTATCAATATATTATAATTATGATAATACATATGTTATTGAAAGAGTACATATTAGTAAAATAAAGAATCTAACTGATATTTCTAATGTTAGTAATGTTATTCAACTAAAATTAAATCTTGGATGGGGTCCAGTTATTCCACCAACAGCTCCTAAACCACCAGGTGAAAATATTACACCACCAAAACTAGTTGTTCCTGAGGTAACAGGTCCAGCTGCTTCTTAATCTTCAGTTGGTTCTTCTTTATCTTTTTTGAATATGGATGAAACTTTTGATTTAACTAACAAATCTTTTGGACAACGAGCACCATACATCTGCTGCCATCCAGCACCACCTGGATTTGGATAAGATACTTCATTTGTTTTGAAATTAACATAGAAAATATCTATGGGTGGAAAAGAAGGAAATCTAGTGTTATCTAATTTTATTCTAAATATATCTTTCACACCACCAGATCCTCTGCCCATACCTCCACCATAACCACCACCAACATGACCAACACCATTATCTTTCGCCCATTCTAACATAACCTGATCAACTTTGGAACCAGAACCACCTTCACCATAGAAATTGTTTAATATTTTAACATGGTCTCCTTTTTTATATTTACCATGTGTCTCACTCTGTATTCCATCAAACATTAATCTCCTACCCTGTATTTTACCCTTAGAGTATATCGCGAGAGCTTTTACTTGTGGATTTTCTGTAAATACTTTAAATTTATTAACATCCGCGGATTTTAAACTATTGAAAGCTGCACATGAAGAATGTTTCCATCCATCACTCATTAATTCACGATTATATACATCTAAAATATCATTACCTTCTAAAACTCTTGCATTTAAGGATGTATCAAATAACGCTCTCCATTGATTAAGGAACAATTCTATATCTCTTGATTTTAAATTAGTGTCATAATATTCTTTTGTTACTATTCTATTTAATATTTTATTCAACCCCGCTGGCTGCCTTTTCGCTGATTTAAACGAATCCGTTCCTGGTTCAACAAATCTTCTAGACAAAAAGGTGAAATTACCCTTCATATCAACATCTAAGAAATCTAGTGGTGTGTCAATAAGATTTTTCTTTTCTATATCTTCTAGTGATAGAATAAATTGTGATACTGGATCTAAGTTATCTGTTTTCATAAATCTATTTGGAGAAAAATAAAAAACTTTTCTTATTTTCTTATTATCAGATTCTCTTCTATATACTTCACTACATCCTAAATCTAATTTACCCTTATCGTTCATTCTTAGTACTTTGAATCTCTTCTTTTTATTTAAAAAATCAATGGCATGTTTTGGGAGTTTTCCATCACCTTTATCATTTTTTACAATCACATCACCAACTGATATCTTAGATGACTGACCTTTTTTTAATGTTAATAATCTATTTTTCAATCTATCTGATAATGTTATGCTATCAAATTCATCATCTAATTCGTCTAAGATATCAAATTCCTCCGCTTCATAAATGAAATCTTTATATTGTTTTAATTTCATCCTTTATAGTTTTTTTGTATATATTAAAAAATAAAATCATAAATATAAAATAATTTTTTTATTTAATTTTTTTATTTATATTTGAATTCATTAAAAAAATTTATAAATGAAAATTATTATATCAATACTTTCTCTTTTATTTTTACTTATGCCATATGATATAACATCATCAACTGGTAAAGAATTATCAATAATAACTATTTATAAACCAATTGAAATTATTAAAAAAGAATATAGAATAGTTGATAGTATTTACATTAGAAAACTAAAATCAATAAAATTAGGTAAAAATATACCAGAAGATAATAAAAAATTATTAAAAAGAATACTACCAAACGCTAAAAATAAAAATTATGAACATTTTCTTTATGATTTAGCGGTAAGAGAATCCGATGGAAATTGGAGAGATACAACTAGTGGTCATATTGGATTATGGCAGATTGGTCATAGAGCGAGAACGGATGTCGGATATTCACACATTAAAACACAAGACTTTAAGAAAAATCCTTTTATATTTCCACCCGCTGATCAATTGGTAGTTGTTGAAAGATACCTATGGTTGATTGAAAATGTTTATATGAAAGATTATATAAAAAAATACAAAAATAAAAAAATTAACAATATTCCTATAACAAGAACTGGGATTGTTGCAGCATCACATTTGGTTGGTTTTAATACTGTTAAAACATATCTAAGAACTAATGGTAAAATAATCGGAACCGATGGATTGAATACATCATTAGAGGAATATCTTATATTATTTTATGATTATAAGATAAAAAATAAACAAGGAAATATAGCTGGATTACCATAAAAAAGGACTTCAAATGAAGTCCTTTTTTTACATTTTACCATCAAAGAAAACAACTGTTTTAGGCGTGCTAAAAGTAGTTCATTTAACATCAACTTTTATAAATCCATTATTTTCATTATTCTCTATGAGATTCATTATATGTAATGTATCTTTTTGAACTTTAATTCCATTTCCTGTTATATAACCATTTGGATATGAATCAAGTTCTTTTTCTTCTTTATAGAATTTTTCAATTCTTTCCATTATAACAGTTCTTGAAACATTTTTTGGAAATCCTTTATAAATTTTTATGTAACAAGATTTAATCTTTTTGATTTTGTCAATGCCATCATCACCATTATTTAATGTTTCTTTAAGAATATTAATTTGATTTATCATATCCTCTGTAATATCATCTGGATCTTCTATTTGTGTTACCTTTGGTTTCATCTCTGGACCTTTATTACATTCTAATAGAAATGGGTCTAAATTCTCATCTAGGATAAAATCCATACCAAAAACCTGAAAACACATATTTTTATTAAATTTTTCATCACCCAATTGATCTTTTATCGCACAAATAAACAATTTTATCTTATTCTCTATTTTAGAAAAAATATCAATGTGGTCGAACCCATTATTTTTCAGATAAGTTTTTAATTGTTCTAGTGTCAATGGATTCTCTTCATAGATTGATAAATCCATATTATATGATGTGATATTTTTTTCAAAATCACACGAACTATGATCATATTCGTGTTTTGTATAAATGCAGGAACCAAATTTTGAAACATAAATAGTTATTTCATTGTTTTTCAATGTAATAAGTAAGTATATTCTAAGATTTACTTTCCTGTCATTAACTAGAAATGGTTTTAAGTATTTTTGTGCTATTGTGTATTCTTCTTTTTTTAGTTTTGAAATATCTTCAATTTTATCAACTAATTTTAATCCAAGTTTTCGTTGTTTCTTTTTCTTTAGGATAAACTTCTGATTATCAAATTTTTTTAATAATTCAACATCTTCTTTATTATCTAGTAAAAATGATTCTGGAACGATGGTTGACGCGGTTTCACGGCCGTATTTATCCACTAAACTCTTCCAAACATTATATTTACTAACTAGATTATCACACCCTGGAATAGCGAATATAAATTGTTCATCATTGGATATTTTTACTTTTTTTAATTTTTCATCAATATCATTATATCCATTTGGTATAAAAACATTCCATTTCTTTACACCACTTTTATATCCATTATCTTCCAATAAATCAATAAAACCAGATACACTCATAGTTGACATTGTATCACATTTATATCTCGGAGTATCATCATCCTCATTTATTTCTTCTTCTTTCTTTTTTGGAAAGAAAAATTTTGATGTGTATTTCTTGTAATCTGTCTTTGATTTAGTTTCTTCAACAACTTCCTCTTTCTGTATATGATTAGAGTCATCATATACTAATATACCATCAAATAAAGTGTCAACTATTTTACTCATATGTTGTAAATTTTTTCTTAAATATAATAAAGTTAAATGATATTATGAAATATATTTTTTAACATTTTTTTTTAATATATAAAGATACACAACATAATTGTTGTAAAAAAATAAAATATTATGAATACTATAAAATATTTTGAAGAATTTTCAGAAATAAATGAAATAAATAAAAGTAATTGGCCTATACTAGATAATATAAAAAAAAATCTAGGAATTAATGTCTTTGGAAAATCAGATAATATTAGTAGTATTGATGCCGCTCCTATGGCAGCCACCCCAGTGAAAGATTATCGTGTTTCATTAAAGACTAGATTTTACTATCCAGATGGTGATATCAATATTTTTATTGAAAAATTAAAAGATGATGGATTTGAAATACTTCATAAATGGGCTTTTACTGGTATTATTTATATAAAAAATAATGGAGAACTACATAAATTAGAGGAATACCCAGAGGTTGATATGGTTACTTTAATTTAAAAAAATAAAATATTAAAATGGAATATTTAAAAAATTTCAGTAAATTTATTAAAGAAAGTAAATTGGATAATCAAATTGATATAGAAGAAGATGATACACTGAAAAATATTAAAAATACACCATCGGATGTATGGGAAGATGAAATTAACTTTAATAATGAAAGTATTGAAGAACTAGAAAATAGTGTTGATGATGATTTTGATGATGAAATTGAAATACCAATTGATAAGAAAATGTTACATAAACCAGTTGAAGAGATAAGAGAGAAGGTTAGTTCAGAAATGAAAGATTATGAAATAAAAAATGTCTTTGATGAGGAAGAAGATGAAGAATTATAAAAAATTTGAAGATTTATTAGTACCAACCGATGATAGAATCATAAAATTTTCTGAATTTGGTGAATTTAGGAAAGGATCTAGTGAATTCGGACCCTTTATTCAGGATCTTATGATGTTTTTAAGAAATTTTAAAAATGATGAAAATAATTTGATATTTAGAATAAAAAATATTAAATTTGATATAGATAAATTATATAACCTAACGAAATCCGAAAATATGAAGAGTTTAGTTAGTTTTAATGTAAAATTTATGGATTCAAAACATAATGAAATAGACAAACCTGTTTCAGATGGATATGTAGAATTTTCTAATTTAAACACCAAGATGGATAGACCTTGGGAAAATTTACAAGAAGAACCCATTGGTATGTGTCCAACAGCGGTAAGTGATAATTCTATTGAACATTTGGATGAATGGGAAAATTTAACAGATGAAGAAAAAGTAACAGGATATTATACTTGTATGTTGGGTGATAATTTTACTTTAATGCAAGTTCTTACTCACAATAGTCTTAAAGATTTTTTAAAACATAATAAAATAAGTAAAGAAACCGTAATAAAGGCTATTAGAAATAAATCATAATGGATAAAGATTCTAAAATCATAAATAATATTATAAATTTTACTAAAACCAATAAATTGGATTGGTCATATTCATATAACATAACTAGTAAATTTTATATATTTTCAGCAAACCATAAAATAACAGACAATAAATATCTTAATATTGATTTACACATACATAATGAAAGAAAAGAATTTAATAGTATTATTATTTACTATTATAATAATAAGACAAAAATAAGACAAGAGATATTAGAAATATATCCAAGTAACAGATTATCTTATTTTGGTTATACAAAATTATCAAAACTGTTAGTTAGTTTAAAAAAATCTTGTAACAATTCAATAAATAATAAATTCAAAAAATATCCCCTATCAAAAAAACCACCAAAACTCAAAAGTAATTCATTTTCATTTGATTTGGGTAATATAACATTTTAATTCAGGAGTGCCATATTGTGTCCTGAAAAATCCCTTATATATGTTGATACATGTACATTGTTTGCGTCACACATATTATACTTACCCTGTCTATCAAAAAATTCAATAACACCACCTGCACCCACTAAATGTGCTCCAGCGAGTAACCCACTCTCTGTTATATGAACTCCTCTGTATTTTTTACCATCATATTTTTTTATATATCTAGATAATCTTACTTTATTGAATTTCATATAAGAAATCATTGAATTTACCTGTAAATCCACATCTGATAGATAAGTTCTCCTATTAACTTCCAACCCTAGGAACCTGAGTGTCTTTGGACTAAATTGAAATAATCCCATCATCCCATATTTATTCGTAGAATATTGATTTATCCCACTTTCTCTATCAGCGATATCATAAAGGAAATTATAGAAATCTTTTGTTCTTTTTAACTCCTCGATTAAAGAATCAGATGTCATAATAAGAGTATTCGCTGAATCTCTAGCTATCATCAATGAATCAGCTAAGATTTTGTTGTCGTTTTTCAAATTTGTTTTTTCAGTATCTAGGTACGCAATATAACATACCATTGATAAAAAATATAGTGTTATTAAGATTGGGTATAGTAGTTTTTTAAATGTGATTTCATTTTTCATTATATTTTTTTATTTTTGTGATTTTATAACCATACTCGCACATTTTTTGTAAAAAAACCCAAAAAAGACAAGGTTATCTTCTATTTTTATTCTAGATAAAATGTTATGAACCAATAAATAAACTTATATTTGTTTATTTTTATTTTTATATCTATCTGATTTTTAACTAGATATAAAAACTTCTATATATGTATGTAAGTCGTATATAGTAAAAAATATTACTAGAAAAATACAACTTTTAATGATATTTTTTTAAAAATATATACAGGATACAAAAAATAAGAAAAATTATGAAAAAAACATGGTTGTTTGTACTTTTGTTATCATTCACAGCTATTGTTATCGCTGGAACCGCAGCGTATTTTAGTGTTTTTGGTCTCTCTAAACTGTTCGCTGGTGCGGGAATATCAGCATTAATATTGTTTGGGGCTTTAGAATTTGGAAAATTAGTATATGTTAGTGTTATATACAGATTTTGGAAAATTTTCTCTAATATTATAAAATTTATATCCATCTGTATGATTGTTGGTATAATGTCTTTAACATCACTTGGTATATATGGGTTTTTAAAAAACGCGTACGATGCGACTTCAAATAAATATACAACTATACAAAAAGAAACCAAAATCGCAGACCAACGAAAATCTACATTTCAATTAGAAATTGATAGATATCAAAAAGAAATTGATAGTAAAAATAATCAAATAAATACTTATATAGGAAATAGAACTACACAAGAAAATGTTGTATCAAATCTTTATAACAAGAGTACTGATACTACATTAACTAATAATCAAAGTTCTGTATTTAGAAACAGAGCGAGAGAAACACAAAATAATATAAAAGAAGTTGATACTCAGATAAATGATTTAAGAGAACAAAATACACAATTATACGCAAAAATAAACTCTTTAAACGATTCAATAAGTAAATATGATAGGGAAATATTAGAATTAGAAAGTTCTGATATCTCGGTAGAAATTGGGCCATTAAAATATCTCGCTGATTTATCAGGAAAACCTATGGATGATGTTGTTGGATTTTTGATATCTTTAATCATATTCGTGTTTGACCCATTCGCGATATTACTTATAATCGTCGCTAATAGACTTTCAATGGTTAAAATTGGTGAATTAGACGATAATCGGATAATTGTTGTTGAGGACCCTAAGAAGAAAAAGAAAATTGACATTCTTAATAGTTTCAAAAAAGTTTTCAAGAAAAAAGAAAAAATCGAGAATCTAGAACCCGAAGTGGTTACTGATGAATTAGAATCAGAGATTATCAGTGAAAAACAAGAAGAAACGGAAGATATTGTAAGTCAGGAAGATACAACTGAGAGTGAAAAAAAAACTCTTGACAATTCTGTTGACACATCTATTTTTGAAGAAAAAGAAATAACTGAATTGATATCAAATACATCAGATTATGATGATATTAAGACAGAATTAGATAATATAAAATATCAAATTGGTAATTTGAAGAAAGATTATACTGATGACAAAATAAAAAATTTGATAAATGACTATACAGAAAATCTTAAAGACGATTTCAAAGAATATATAGAAAATATGGGTGAAAGACTTCAAAATATTGATAATAAGGACAATGTAGAAGATATAATACGAGATATGAAAGCTGAATTTGATTACAAACTGAGAGTTATAAATGAAAAATTAGAAAAAAAAAATGTAATTGAACAACCTACACAAACTTCAGTGACGATACCAGGTAGATATTCTCATCGTTCCGCTGCGAGAAGACCAGAATCAACTAAATGATAAGAATATTTTAATATATATCTTTTATGAGACTATATTCATATAAAATATTTAGATTATTAGAAAAGGTAAAGGAATCACCTATAGAAAATATTAGTAGTTACAATAAAGGATTAGAGAAATCAGTAGTAGATAAGTTATTTTTTATGGAAAAAATAGATACTGATTTAATAGTTGATTTTGGATGTGCTGACGGAAAAATATTAAAAAATATAAATAAAACAGATTCTTCAATACAATTAGTTGGATATGATGTTTCTACAGATATGTTAAATCTAGCTAAATCAAATGTCCCATCCGCTAAATTTACCAATAATTGGAATGATGTTATAAATATAGCTAAAAATTATAAAAATTCAGTATTGTTATTATCTAGTGTTATACACGAAGTATATTCTTATTCTGATACAAAAGAAATTAAAAAGTTTTGGGAAGAAAAAGTTTTTGGTGGTTGTTTTAAATATATTGTTATCCGTGATATGATACCATCAGCGAGTATTAGTAAAGAAGAATTTTTAGAAGATGTTAAAAAAGTTAATAAACTATCGGATAAAAAATATCTCAACTCTTTTGAAAACATCTGGGGTCTAATAGATAATGATTATAGAACATTTTTACATTGGTTATTGAAATTTTCTTACATAGATAATTGGGAACGGGAGGTTAAAGAAAATTATTTACCAATAACCCTAGAAACATTATATAAAAAAATACCAAGAAATTATAAGATGATTTACAAAAATAATTTCATATTTGAACCAATACAGAAAAGAATTATTAAAGCGTTTGGAATAGTGATAAAAAATACAACACACACAAAACTAATTATAGAAAGAATATAACTTTACTTTTTGAAATCAAACAGTGAATTTAATACTGATAATCTTTTGTTTATCATAGGTAGTCCTAGTGGTTCTATAAATTTATTCACCAATGTTAAATAACATTTTTCAAATTGAACCTCATAATCAATTATAACTCCTTCTTTTTCAGTTATTTCATATGGATGAAAACTCCTCATATAAGCGAAAACATTATTTAATGAACTATTACAATAATAATATTTTATCTTACCAGATTTTATCATATCATATTTTGTCTTATATTCAGAATTTTTATTCAACAAATAATTATGAAAAGCGGCCGCTTTAATAGAAAAATGTGAACCTTTTGTTACTTCTATGCTAGTTACATCATTAACAACCTTATCATCATAATTCGTACATGATGTATTCATACTGATGTTTTCTATATCATCCATTTCAAACGCTTTTCTCTGTTCCTTTACTAATCTCAAAACATTTCTTATATCTAAATTATCTGGATTGGAAAATAAATATCTTATGAAATCCCAAATTCCACCTTGTTGATTTTTTCCTCTAACAAAAGATGGTGTAGATGAACGAACGATCTCAATTCCTTTTGGGAAGAAATATGATAAACTATCATAAAATATACCATCTTCCCATACAACGTTATTGATATAATGTTTTTTCTCTAAGTGTATCGCAGACTTATTGATTGTCTCTAATTCAAAATCGTGTTCATTCTCAACATCATATGGTTCCGCGTACTCATCCAAAAACTTTTTAAATAGTTTCTTTACAAAAACTTTATCAACATGTAATATAAACTCTAGTTCGTTTCCAGTAAATCCAACGGATTTAATAATTGGTAAATAACTGATATACAGACTATTGTGTACCAAAATATCATTTGCAATAAATGTGTGAGTATCGTCATTCACCTCTATATCATATACATATTCTTCTTCAAATCCGCCTATCAATTCACAACTTTCTACTTCATCAAAATAATATTCCATCTTTTACATCATCTATAATTTTTTCTATTTCATTTTCTAACATTAAATAACTAATTTCAATATATTTTATATTATTTTCTATACAAAATGTTTTTTTAATTTTATCATTTTTTTGTATATAACTTAGTGTTTTGTCTCCACCAAAATATTTTACTGGTTTATAATGTTGTTTCCCATTACATTCTATACATATTTTAAAATCTATTAAGTAAAAATCAAACGGTAACTTATTAATATTTTTACAATCCTCAAAAGTTTTTTGTTGTTCATAATTTATATTATTTTTATCTAATAATTTTTTAATATTATTCTCCAATAGACTTATTTGACAATTTGGGCACCCCTGCCCTAGCATATGATAATTAGGTGATTGGAAAAAACTACCATGTTTATCACATATTATTTCAACTTTTGTATAATTATTAACATATTTTACATTACAATAATCGTACTTATCTCCGTGAATCTCTTTTGATTTTTTTATGAAATCCATTATAGTTAATCTTTTAGTGATATCTGCACAATATTTACATCCTTGTCCACTTAAATGAGCGGATGGAACCTGTTCGAAAACACCATGTTCTTTACAGATTATCTTTACTTTAGTTTTAGAATTTTTATAATCGACTAATGAGTAATCGTACTTATCTCCGTGAAGATCTTTTGATTTTTTTATGAATTTCACATCTGTCATTGTTCTATTCTCATTATAACACCTTTTACAGATATGACCATTTAGATGACTTTCTGGTTTTTGTTCAAAAATCTTATGTTTTCTGCAAATAATTTTTACTTTACTTTTCATTGATTTGTAATCAACTAAAGAATAATCATATTTGTCTCCGTGAATTTTTTTTGATTTTTTAATAAATAAATCATTTGTATATTTTTTACTCCCCCCACAAATAACACACCCCCTTCCTTGTAAATGAGCAGAAGGTGTTTGAAAAAATACACCATGTTTTTTACAAATTATTTTAACTTTTATATTTGATTTTTCATATTCAACTGAAGAATAATCATATTTGTCTCCATGAATTTTTTTTGATTTTTCTATAAATGTAATATTATTGAGCATAATTACAACACCTTCCTAAACTATATATAAAATTAAAAATATCATTTTTTTACAACCAATATTTTATCAGTTCTTAAAATATTAGATGGTTTGACTTCTAGTTTTTTACCAGACCTAAAAACAATCATTGAGTGATCATTAGTTGCTATTATTTCTTTACCTGTTTTTGTTTTTAACTTCCATTTTGGTTTTGATACTTTATGTCTTATAATCCTTTTAACTTGTGCATAATATAAATCATTATCCCAGTTTAAAACCTTTTCTTTACAATTAACAGATTCATGACCTTTTAATGTAACTCCAGCGGAACCATTTTTAATATTATTATTATATAATTCTTCGATAGTATATATTCCTTTATCTGTATCTATCTGTGTATCAGAAAAAATTGAATCTGTATCACCATAAATTAATAAATGATTCTCACCTGTATACGATTTAAATATCTCATCTGGATTTGATATTCTTTTTTCATCTATCATTTCCCAACCTGGATTATTATCTAATGGTTTTACATTACTAAAATCAAAAATATGATATTCATATAAAATTTTCCAATCACCAACTTCATATTCTTCAACTTTCTTTAATCTACTTATTGGAATATTTCTAGATTTTAGAATATCATTGTGCATATCACCAGTATTGAATTGTGAGAATGGTCTGTCAATTGATTCGTAATTTCTATTAAGAAAATAATAATTATTATCATTTTTATTTTGTACTAAATATTCCAATCCAAGTAATTTATGTGATTCTACATCTTTATGCCATTCATTATAAAAATAATTTTCTATATTTTCTAACATATATTGAATAACATTACGACCCATTGAAGTAATCGCGTTCGCGATTTTCGCATTAGACAGGACAAAGTATTTATTCGCGAACGCTCCATATGTTCCGTTTAGAACTAATTTGAGAGCGAGTTGCATCGCTTTGTTATAATCATACTCCGCTTTTTTCTCTGTATATTTTTTTTCTAGATAAAAATACTTTTCTATTTTTTTTATTTGTTCTTTAACATATTCATTATCAGGACTTATATCTAACGCGGTTTTATAATTTTTATACGAGTCTTGAAATTTCTTTTTTATCAGTAATTCTCTTCCACCGATAATCAATCTGTTAAATTTTTCATTATCCTGAACTAACATAAATAAATATTTTTTATTTTATATATCATTAATTTCTGATAATGTTTATTTTGGTATGCAAAAATTACTATATACAAATAAGAAATAATACCTATGGAGTTTTATGATAAAAGAAAAAGAATTAAAAATAATAGTAAAAGAAAGAAACATAAAACATTATATAAATAATGGATTTGATGTTAAAATAAATGATATTATTAAAATAAAACCAGAAAATTTATCTAATGGTTCAGTAGTAAGAATAACATCTATATGTTCTGATTGTGGAAAAGAAAGAGTAATTACATATTATAAGTACAATAAAAATTTATTTAAATATGGAAGATTTTTATGTCATAACTGTTCAAAAAAACAATCCTATTTAAATAAATATGGTGTTGATAATCCTATGAAAGTAAAAGAAATACAAGAAAAAGTTAAGAAAACAAATTTAAAAAAGTATGGATTTGAGTGTTCATTATTATCAGATGATGTAAAAAACAAAATAAAGAAAACTAATTTGGAAAGATATGGTGTTGAATTTCCATTAGAAAATAAAAAAGTAATTGATAGAAGAAAGAATACTAATATGGAAAGATATGGTGTTGAACACTATAGTAAAACTATAGATTTTTATAAAAAAACTTATAAACGATGGGAGAAAGACGCTTTAGAAAAATTAGAAAAATATAATATAAAAAACTTCATTCTTAAAAATGATCGTACAATAGATATAAGATGTGATAATGGTCACTATTTTAATATAACAGCTAAAAATTTGTACCAAAGAAATAGAAATAAATTAATATATTGTACTATTTGTAATCCATTAATAGGAATAAAACAATCTGGACAAGAAATAAATATATTAAATTTTATTAAAGATAATTATAATGGTGATATAGAGGAAAATAATCAGTCATTAATAAAGAAAGAGTTGGATATTTATATCCCTAATTTAAAATTAGCATTTGAATTTAATGGAATATACTGGCATTCTGATTTATATAAGGATAGAAATTATCATCTAGAAAAAACAGAATTATGTGAAGAAAAAGGAATTCAGTTAATTCATATCTATGAAGATGAGTGGTTCAATAAAGAAAAGATTGTTAAATCAATGATATTAAATAAATTAGGAAAAACTAGAAATAAAATATATGGAAGAAAATGTGAAATTCATGGAATTGATGATAATAAATTAATTCGTGAATTTTTAGAAAAAAATCATATTCAGGGATTTATTGGCTCAAGTGTGAAAATTGGTCTTTTTTATGACGAAGAGTTAGTGAGTTTAATGACGTTTGGAAAAAGAAGAGTTTCAATTGGGAAAAAGAGTACAGAAGAGGGTGAATATGAATTATTAAGATTTTGTTCAAAATTGAATACCAATGTTATTGGTGGTGCACAAAAATTGTTTAAATATTTTATTGAAAATTATTCACCAAAAATAATTACAACATACGCAGACCGTTCGTGGAGTGTAGGTGATTTATATAAAAAATTAGGATTTCAATATAAAGGAAAAACACAACCAAACTATTATTATTTTGATAGAACTCTAAATAGAAATAGTAGATTCAATTTTCGTAAGGACAAATTAGTTAGGGAAGGATATGATAAAAATAAGACAGAATGTGAAATAATGGATGAATTAAAATATCTAAGAGTATATAATTCTGGTAATTTAAAATTTGAAATGAAAAATTAATATATAAAAATATGAAATACATAAAATTATTTGAAGAAATAGACATTGACTTTGATGATTTTGAATGGATGGATGAAGAAAATTCACAAGATTTTGTATTTGTTAAATATTATGATGATGATAATTGTAATTATGTTTATATTATGACAAATAGTTCTCCAAAAATATTATTTGATAATTATAGATGTAATGGAGTAGAGGAATCACCAGGAGCTTTTATAAAATTAACAAGAGATGAAATTAACAAATTAGTTACAGCTAATAATCATGTTTTAATTTATGTATCAGGCCGGGATGGATGCCTGGGGTGGAAAATTCGTTCATATTCTAAACTAATTGAAAAATATCCACAATTTGAGGTAGATAAAGATTTATATTAAAAAATGAAAATATAAATAAAAAAAAATAGTTTGTAATGAAATATTTAAAATTATTTGAAGCTGATTTTGATTGGGAAGATGATGAATTTTATTTAGATGATGATGATGTTTATTATATGATTTCTATGGGATATGGTGAAAACCAATTTCAAAAATTACTTGTTGAAAAAGTTATTATAAAAAGTAAAGAGAAATCTGATTATAAATCTGATTTATATCAAGTTACATTTGACAAATCAACAGTTTATAAATGGATAAACTTAGTGGTTCTTGATAGAAGAGTGACTCTAAAGGATATAACAAAAAAAGCTATTGTTAATTCCATACCAGAAAGGTGGAATACGATATTAAAATACAGGAGATTTCTAATAAAAGCGACCGAAATGACAGAACAAGAAATAATAGACTTGGTTAATGAAATATATGAACTTTATTCTAATAACGCCACAGATGTGCTAAATAGAATAATGGATAGGGAAAAGGAATCAATAAAGAAGATGAAAGATAAAGAGGGTTTGATTATTGATTTGGATGATATAAGAACAAAACCATTAGATTGGTATTATGGATAAAAAATTAAAATATATGGAGAATATTGAAAAGAGAATAGAAAAACAAATCAATATAATAATAGATAGATATGAGAAGTTAGAAGTTTCATTAAATGATGTTAAAAAATATCTAACTGGAAGAAATATATCAACAATAATAGATGAATTATCAGAATTAGAAATTATTTATTTAAATAGAAACAAGGATAAAGATAGTAAAGATTTTAAAAAACTAGTTAGAAAATTAATAAACGATACAATAAAAGACAGGAGATATTCATATATGGATAAAGTGAATGAAGCGGTTGTTTTCGCTACTGGCCACGGGTCATTTGGTTATGAACTAGAACAAAGATTGAATAAAATAGTTGATAATTATAAAAAAAGAGGTATGACTAATGTTGAGATAAGAATGCATTTCTTAGATAAAAAGAATTTTAATAAAATATTACATGTTTTTCATGATTTAGAAGCGGTATATAATCAAAATACACACGCTCATATGAAATTTGAAAATCTAGTTTATGATGTTCTATTTTACAGAGTGTTACTAGAAAGAGTTGATAAACCTGACGATGAATGGTATACTAGTTCTCAGGATGATACATTAGATGAGAATATGAAATATATCAAATCATTTAAAGTATTTGAAGATAAAAATGAAAATTAATTTTTAATATATAATAAAAAATAAAATATAATTATGATAAAAAGTAAATTAAATAATTTATTAGATTTTAATGAATATGATAAATTATCATGTTGTGATTTAAAAAAACCAACAAAGAGAACCGAAATTGGTGGTGATATTCTTAAAGAACATCATAAAACATCAGTAGAAGGTAAATTAGCATATATTATTAATAATCTTTCAGACGCTAGTCCTGAAATGATTAATTCAGTTTATAATATGTTGGAGGGCGAGATTGTATAATGAAAGAGGATAAATTTTTTAGTCTAAACGAATATTCCGATTACGATTCTAGAGATGATAACTTGTCTAGACTTGTTAATTATTTGGCTAAACTAGAAACAGAATTAAAATTAAATGGTATAGAAGTTGATGTGAATATTCACAAAGAAATGGATATTGATATTGATAATAAATATTACATTAAAAAAATATTTTAAACAATGAAAAAATTTGAAAATTTCTTTATAAACGAAGCACTATCTGATGATGAATTGGATACTATCTTATTAAATACATTAAATAAATACAAACAAGGATTATCAAAGAAATATTGGTTTTATAAAGATGATATATCAAAACCTGGTCCATCTGGAAATGTTATTGACAACTCAATTAGTGGTTGGAGAATGTTAGGATTTATGGAGGGAATAATGATATCATTAGGTATATTAACAGTAGGTGAAAAATTTGATTTTGAAGAATATAGATATAAAATACTTTATGTAATACCAATGAAAGAAAGAGAAATGTATCCAAAGTTTATTGTTAGAAAAGTAACGGAATATCTAAAAGAAAAAGGGATGATATAATGAAAAATTGGGAACAATATTTTGAAAGCATAGTAATACCTGGGATAAAAGTCAGCGAATTTCTCACTGAAATAGAACCAGCGGATGATTCATATAAAAACATTATAGCTAGTTTCTTTAACACATATGAGGATTATATTGATTTGGAAGACTCTAAAAATCATATATTTAAAGTTAATGATTTAACAGGTGATATTCTAAACAACAATCGTGTCGCGTTTAATGTTATGGTACTAGAAGAAAATCAGATGAATGAAAAAATAAAAGAGAATCTTGTATTATTATCAATGCAAGAATTATATTCAAACTTACCAAATATGTTAAATATTTATGGCATAGATATAAAACCAATATCTTTTATAAACAAAGAAGATTTAAATTATACTTTTGAAAATATGTTTACTCGTCAAGAAATAATAAGAATCTTATCACAATCATCCAATTATAAATATGAGGGAGAAAAAGACGGATTTAATATCTGGTCTAATAAAGGAATAAATTAATCAAAATATTTTTTAATAATTATAAAATAATGTATATTTAATAATAAAAGAATAAAATATCTATGAAAAGTTCAATATTTAATATTTTAGATTTAAATACACAAGTTATATTAGAATTTTTAAAAAAAAATCAAGAGAGTAAGGCTTTAGATTCTTTAGAATTTTATAAAAATGTTATTTATAGAATATCTGATATTTATATAAACAACATTGATAAATATAATAGAATATGTGGGAATAAAAATCCATTTGAATGGATAAATAATAAATTAAAAATTCTTTATTTGAAATCTGATGAATTTCTAATATTTAAAAATGGAATAATAGAAACTATCAATGATATAATAGATACATTAGATGATGTTGATATAGATTCAACAAGTTTTACTGAATTAAAAAATGAAATAGAATAATCCTATTTTAATCAAAATATTTACTTAATGTATTTATTAACTTATATGTATCTATAGGTTTTATTAAATAATCATCAAACCCACTTTCTATCGCTTCGGATCGTTTATCCATCATCGCGTATGCGGTTTGAGCGATAACGGGTATATTTGTTTTTATTTTTATTCTCTTAACTAACTCAAATCCATTCATATCTGATAATTTTATATCTGATAATATAGCATCAAATTTTTCTTTATCTATCATAACCAACGCCTCAATCGCAGATTCCACGGAACTAATTTGAACATTGGTTTTTTCTAATATTCTTGATATTAACATTGAACTATAATCATCATCGTCTATAATTAGAATTTTTCTACCCTTCCAATTATATTTTTTCTTTTGTTGCTTTTTAATTCTATCATACTCATTATTTATCTTTTGAACATAATCTGATGGTATTGTAAAATAAAATGTTGTTCCCTTACCAACCTCAGACTCAAACCAAATTTTACCACCTAAAATGTCAACTATTTTTTTACAAATGGATAATCCAAGACCAGTTCCACCATATTCTCTATTATCTTTTTCGTTTAACTGAGTAAATCTTTCAAAAACATAATCTTTATCTTTCTCTGAAATACCCATTCCAGTATCTTCAACATAAAATAGTATATTTTTTGGTTCTAACTTATATCCTATTTTAACATGTCCATCATCTGTAAATTTTATAGAATTTGTGATAAGGTTATTTAAAATTTGTTTTAATCTGAATTCATCCGTATATATAACCGTGTTAGTCAGACCTTCATCTACATAAAATTTAACATCATCTTTACTAGTATTTGACATATGAACCTCATTTATTATTCCTAATAAATTACATCTATCATTCCTTAACTTTATCTGTCTAGATTCTATTTTTGATAAATCTATTATATCATCTATTAAATTTAATAACATTTCTGAATTTTTTTCTATTATATTTACATACTTTCTTCTTTCACCCCTTCCAACCATAAGTAATAATCTAGAGAATCCAACTATTGAATTTAAAGGTGTTCGAATTTCATGACTAATATTCGCGAGAAACGAGGATTTTAATCTATCTGATTTTTCCGCTCTGTTTTTTTCTTCATTTAATTTTGATACTAATATTCTTAGTTGTTCTGATGATTCCTTCTTTTCTGTTATATCAGAACTTATTGTAACAAAAAAATTCTTTATTGGTGAAAATGTTGTTATGGAAAACCATTTATTTAGTGGTTTAAAATATCTTTCAAATCTAATTTCTTCACCATTTAACGCTACTTTTCCATAAATATCAATCCAATCTCTATCCATACCTGGAAATAATTCCAATACACTCTTTCCAACAATCTTTTCTATACCAACCTGTTTTTTGAATGACTCATTAATCTCCATATAGATATAATCTATGGGATTTCCATTATCATCTAAAACCATCTCGTGTAAAGCGAATCCATCCATCATATTTTCAAATAATTTTGAATATTTTGATGATAACAATTCTTGATTTTCTCTCAGTTTGTCTTCCATGTTTTTTATGCGTAACATAACATTTATTTGAGCTATAAATTCACCAACATCTTCTATTGGTTTAAAAACGAACGCGTCCGCTCCTATATTTAGTCCATCAATTCTTTCTTCTAATGAAATTTTTTCACCAGTTATAAATATTATTGGTATGTATTTTATTTCGTAATCATTCTTTATTATCTTACAAATTTCACATCCATTCAATTTTGGCATAAAATAATCTATTATTATCAAGTCTGGTTTATACTTTTTAGCTAATTCAATACATTGATTTCCAGAAGTTGATTTATATATTATACAATTTGGGATATATTCTTCTATAATCATTTCTAATGTTTCTAAAATATATTCCTTATCATCTGATAATAATATTTTTATCATTTTTGTTTTATTTTTTTAACCAATAATCTATCATTTCATCTAACATAGTTTCAAATGTATATGTTGGTTCCCAATCCAATTGTTTTCTTAATTTTGTTGAATCACCTTTTAAATCTTTTAATTCTTCTGGCCTTAGATATTTTTCATCAACTGTTACATATTTCTCCCAGTCTAAATCTAATTTTCCAAAAACATATTTTACTAAATCTTTAACAGAATGTGATTTTCCTGTCGCACAAACAAAATCATCTGGTTTTTCCTGTTGAAGTATCATCCACATAGCACGAACATAATCTTTCGCGTGCCCCCAATCCCTAGTAGCATCTAGGTTGCCTAGTTTCAACTCATTTGATATACCATTTTTTATTTCTACCGCGATCTTACATACTTTATTTGTAACAAAATTAATACCTCTTCTTGGGCTATTATGAACATGTCCTTGTCCTATTCCACAATGAAATGTGCCACTCTCCGTTTCTAAATCAAAAAACCACCCATCATAATCATGCATTTCTATTATTTTTTTTACTTTATCATTTTCAATAGATAGATGATGTCCATTATTTGGAATATATCCATTTTGTATTTTCCTAATAAATCCTCTATTAATTTTATAATCTCTTTCTATTTTTCTCTGTGAATATCCTTTATTTAAAAGTTCAATCACTTTTTCATATTTTAAAATATTATTTCTATGATTTTGGCCTTTATTAGAATCACTTAAAATATTTATTGAATAATAAATTCTATTTTCACCATATTTAAAAATATATTCTACATTTATATTATATTCTTGATTAGTTGTATTTTTTAATAAATAGATTAAACCAGATGCTAATGTCGCTGAATTTGTTTTAAAATTTCTAAATTTATACTTAGAGGGATTTGATTTCAAACCATCTGCATCATTATATCCATTCAAAAAACTCAATTGTATGTTTTTAGGTGAATTTAATATAATTTTTGGTATTCTTTTTTTATGATATTCATCATAAATATCCGAAAGATATTTATCAATCCATTCCTTATTACCATTTAAATTAAAATACCATATTTTTTCATTCTTATTGAATCCTGATACACCTTGATATTTATGAACAGTACCACCCATTTCTATCCATAACTTAGAATACTTTTCTAAATCATTTGGATCTTTAGATATTAACCTCAATTTCTTATTTTTATTTAAATATCCATCACCAACAATAAATCCAATAAGTTCAGATTCTTCTTCGGATAACACATAATTCAAGTTATCATTAATTGGATAATTTATAATATTTACACGATCACCTATTTCTATATCTTTAAATTCTTTCTCACCATTATTCATTATACACACATGATTTTCACTCGCCATATACGCGGCATTTTTTGACACTATGAATTTTGGTTTTTTATTATCATTTTCAATATCATGTATATAACATGATGCGTATTTTACTTTTGTCCAGTTATTATTATCCCATACAAATAAATCTTTATCAACATTAAATCCTTGATATTTCTTATTATTTTCATCAAATAACATTTTATCAGATATGTGATATTTTACAATTTCTGATATTGGTTTTATATCAATCTCACCATCTATTTTTTCTTTATAAATCATTGGCATAAAACCTGCTATCGTCTCATGGTTAAAAAGTATACCGTTGGTTAAAAATAATCCATAAGAATTTCTATAATTTCTAGTTATATTGTAACAAAATACTTTAGAACATCCATATGGACTAACTGGATTCATAGGTGTTGTTTCTCTTTGATATCCATCACTATCTATATTATTTCCAAACATCTCACTACTAGACGCTTGATACATACGAATCGTTGTATCTGTCATTCTAATTGATTCCAATAAATTTAATGTCCCAATCGCGTTCGCGGTACAGGTATATATTGGTTCATCAAATGAAATTCTAACATGTGATTGAGCTGCTAGGTTATATATTTCTTGTGGCTTTACTCTTTGAATAACATGAACTAACGATGGAATATCCTCTAAATCACCATATTCTAATTTAAAATTTGGATTATCGTAAAGATGATTAACTCTATATGATTGGTTTTCAGGAACTGATGATCTACGAACAATCCCATATACTTTATATCCCTTATCTAATAAAAATTCTGATAAGTATGACCCATCTTGGCCACTCACACCTGTTATCAACGCTGTCTTCATAATTGTATTTATTATTTTTTATATATTATTCTTCATATTTCAATATGTAATCACTACATACACCATAACAAATTTCTATATCTTCTAATGAATAATTGTTTTGTTCTGGTAAAACACATATGGAATTCTCATTTAAATCTTTACCTGGATAAGTCCATATATATCCATTTGATGTCAATGTAAAATCATCCGTTTGGTGCCAAAAATATCTAAACCAAGACATATACAAATCATTTTTCATTTTTGATAATTCTTTTAACGCTTCAAAATTCTTAGTGTGTAACCATAAATGTTCTGATATGCTATATTGGTCTATAAAATCAAAATCTATTCTATAAATTGGTAAATCATGTCCTAGATACCATATACCATCAACATACCATATATCAACTTCTACTTGATAACCTTTATTTATAGCTTCTAAAATATAATCTGGATGATTTTCTCTTTTTTCATTTTTACCATCTAAGTTTCCTCTATGTGATATGTTAATCATTTATTTTAATATTTTTTGATGAAAGTGGAAAAATCCATTTTCATAGTTAAATAAAATCATATAAAATGATATAATGTTATAATATACTTTTATCATAATACATATTTATCATTTTTTATAGATGGTATTTTTACAACACATGTTATAACATCTGTTAAACACTTAAAATCCGTACTTTCATTTGGACTTATAAGTAGTATATCATTTTTTTTATATTTCTCACCATTCATTTCAACTTCACCTTCTATTATAACTGTAATTTCCTGAGAAATCTTATGAATATGTGAACTTTCATATTCTCCCTTGTTATACCTTTTAATCGCGACCTCAAAATGTGGTGTTTTAGATATCGTTGGTTCAAAGCAGCCAACGAACCAACCTTTAATAAAATCATTTAAATTAAACTTTTTCATAGTTTTTATATTCTTTTAAAAAAAATTCCAAAGATTCCGGATCACCCAATCCCATCATTTTATCAACATCATAAGTAATTATTTTTTTATTATCTAAAATATATTCATTAAAAATGGGACAAACATAAAATTCACCATTAACTCTGATATTTTTTTCTATCATTTGTTTAGCATATTTTACATAATCAGATCCTCTAGAATACCAATAAATTCCAACTGTTGCATGATTTGATATTGGATTTTTTTCAGCAACACATTCAACTATTCCATTTTCATTTAACTTGGCATACGACCATTTTGGGTGGATGGATTCAAATGTTAGTATCCCCCCGTCAGCTTTTGTTTCTATCATCTTATAATAAAAATTTATTGGATCCCATTGAATGAATTGATCTGAATTCGCTATCATAAGCATATCATCATTATTTATGAATTTTTCTGACATTAAAGTCGTGCAAGCACTTCCAGATGTTACTTCGTTCACTTCTACAATTTTGCAATCAGGAGTCATAATATTTAATAAAGTTTTTAAATTAAATCTTTCACAATGTTCCTTTCGAACAACATAAATATAATTTGCTTCTATTCCAAGATTTTCTATAACTAGTTGAATCATTGGTTTGCCATAAATATCTATCAATGGTTTAGGAAACGTATAATTGGCTTCTTCAAATCTGCTACCCAAACCCGCCATCGGAATAAGAATATTTAAATTATTAATTTTAAATTTATTTTTGTTTTTAATCTTCATAGAATTAATTATTTTTTCATATGATACGTCATTTGGGTTCTTTACCATAAGTAAATGTGCCTTAGAGTTTCTTGCTGCTTCTATACCACGAGGAGAGTCTTCTATGATTAGTGTTTCATCAGGATTTACACCAGAATGTGTCATACATCGTAGATAAATCTCGGAATTCGGTTTAGAATTTTTTACATCCTCATTTGATATAAAATAGTCAACATATTCCATTAGTCCACTATGATATAAAAGAAGTTTCACGGTCTCCCGAATCGCGTTACTAGCGACATAAACCATATATCCATCATCTTTTAACTGTTTAAGAATAGATATTAGTCTGTCATCTCTTTTTATTTGTTCTCTTATTAAATCAAATGTATATTTCTGTTTATCTCTATATATTTGATTATGATATTTTTCTGGTAAACCTTTTTCAACAGTCAACATTTGAAGTTTTCTACTAGTTGGTAATCCATCATATTTTTCATGATGTTCATTTAGAGTTATAATATACTTACTATCAATTGATTCTATTGATTTATTCAAAGAATGATAATGTAATTCTTTTGTTGTTACTAGGACGCCATCTAAGTCAAAAACTATTAATTTAATCATTAAATAAATTTATTTTTTCAAAATTTTTAGGAAGATATTTTACTTTTTCTTCATCATTCAAAACTTTTATATTAAATTTTTTCTTCAAATCAAATGGATATATCTTATTTTTTATCGCGTTTTCTAATAATTCTTTATCAGCGAATCTTTTATAAGTTGGTGAGTGACTATAGTGATTTAATTTATAAATCATATCATCAACATTCATACACCAAGAAAAATGACATCCAACAAAGTCTTCAGTGACATTTCCACCATATCTCCAGTTGGATGGAAAATCATTCTTATGATATTTGTATTTTGAAATTATTGGTGCTATCCATTCACTATCATACCATAAATAATCATATCTATAAAAAAATTGATGCATTTTAAGAGTACAAAAACCATTTTTTTCAACATAATCAAATAATTTTGGATACATTTCACCGTATATAATTTCATCCGCGTCAACCGATACGACTATATCATCATCTTTTAAATCAATAAGTTTTGTAAAATACCCTCTCATATATCTTTCATTTACTTTGTGTATAATATCCTCATTATCAGTCTTTTTTATTATATGAGATAAATCAATCGTGTGATATTCAACTTTATCCATTTTATCTTCTGGAAATAAATGTTTATAATCCTCCCATATATAGTCCTTTTTATCACCAGTATGTGTTGTATTATATTCTAATATTAAGAGTTTATCTATATAATCATATGATTCTAATAGATTCAATATCAAATATTTTATCTCTAGTTCAGTGTAAAAGTATACTTTTAATATTTTCATAATTTTATATTTTTTTCCATAATTTATAATCACCATTTCCACCATTGTTTAATCTATTCCAAAACATATCATTCTTAGCATATTCAAACCACTTGTTTGAATGTATTATCTTTTTGTTTCGTTTACCAATAAATGACGCACATATAGTAAATGTTGATGGATTTGATATTATATAATCACAATCTGATATATTAGAGAAATCTTGTATATAATCATTATTACTTATTTCGTGATTTATATTATTTGCTCTCATATAACCAACTAACCCATTGAAATTATTCAGAGTTTTATCATCCGTATATAAATAAAATTTAGTATCATTATCATCTTCTAATACCATTGATACGGAGTTTATATAATAGTCTAGAGGTAAAATACCATTTCCATTAGCCCAATGTCTGAAATCACCACCTCTGAAATGAACCGCTGTTTTGGAATTTTCATATTCTATATTTGGTTTTATTTTTAAATTAAAAACATCAAATGTTGATATATCATCAAATTCAAAAAATAAATCACCCATAACACCATTTATAATAAGATTATTTTCTTTTATTATATCTTTTAAATAATTCTTACTCATATTTTTCTGATATGTTACGGAATTTCTATTTGATTTTGTTTCCCCAATAATATCATTAAAATTTTCACTATCATTCCAATAAACAGAAGATGGGTTAACATCTAGAAACTTTGATAGTTGAATTAGGTTATAATATTGTAAAATATTATTTCCAAATCTACCAACATATGAATTAATTATAACCACAATCTTCTTTCATTATTTTTAATATTCTATCTGATGTTTTTCCATCACCATATGGTGTTTCAGCATCAATTTCAAAATTATTTTTAATACTATTAAATATATCATATAATTCATCATATGTTTTACACAAAATACTATTTGACCCTAGAGTTTCTGGCCTTTCTGTTACTTTTCTACACACTATAACCTTCTTGTTAAAATATGAAACTTCTTCCTGAATTCCACCACTATCAGATATGACTAAACAACACTCTGATATTTCTTTTAACATTTCATCATATTTAAGTGGTTTAATAACATTAATACCTTTCAATAAATTTTTATGTTTATATACATTTGGATTTGGGTGAATTGGTATAATAAATTCTAAATCTTTATTCTCTAGAGCTATTTTAGAAATCTCAGAAAACCATTTATCCATATCATTATGATTTTCTCTTCTATGAAGTGTGATGAGTACTTTATTATTATATCCACATTTATTATTATATCCTGTTAAATTATCTATAATAGTATTACCAACAACATATATATCACCATTACATTTTTCATCAATTAGATTATTTTTATTATTTTCAGTTGGACACAATAATATACTAGATAGTTTATCTATCATTTGTCTATTAAACTCCTCTGGATAAGGATTTTGAATATCATAAGTTCTAAGACCAGCTTCTAAATGAATAATTTTTATTTTTCGATGAAATGCCGCTATCGCTACCGCCATCGCACTAGTTGTATCACCATGTACCAACACATAATCTATGTCTTCAAATAAATAATCATTATTTAATATTGACTGAACAATAGAATCTAATCTATTATCACCCTCTCTTATATTCAATATATAATCAGTATTCTTATCAACAATATCCATTTGTTGACCAGTGAAAACTGTTTTTATTGGTATAACACCATCAAATTTTTTTATTAATGGTTTTAATTTTATATATTCTGGTCGTGTTCCATAAGATATCAATATCATTCATAATAATTATTTTTTACCAGTGGAAATCAATATATTTTAATTTTCCATTAACATTTATTAAATCTACATCTATTAATTTTCTATTTGTAAGTTGGATTCTTTTATGACCATCAATATTTTGTCATTTTGACAGTTTTCCAACCATCATCTATTAATTTTTTAACAATATTATTTCTCAACTCAGAATGACTACTCTTTCTCCAACTAGCAAATTCATCACCACCATATCTAATATTCTTA
>Ga0268276_1000095_pt1 | contig 98623 bp, 60 predicted proteins | sample saktaG_4_FD_190145 | JGI IMG/M metagenome (GOLD analysis project Ga0268276, IMG submission 190145) | Saline water microbial communities from Sakinaw Lake, British Columbia, Canada - sak_2010_1_5_45m | ecosystem: Environmental > Aquatic > Non-marine Saline and Alkaline > Saline ... | reverse complement strand
CTCGCGCATGTCGGCAATGTAGGTGACATCCGCATGGGCAACGATGACAATCGGAATGCGCATGTACGGCTGGGTAAAGGCCCAGAATTCTTCGCGCTCCGGCGTCACGGCCACGGAGGTGGTCATGTCGATCTCTCCGCGCTTCAGCCGGGCATACGCCTCTTGCCAACTCAGGTTGCGCACGCGCGCGAACTGCACGCCCAGCCGTTGTTCAACGAGCCGCAAATAGTCATTGGCCATGCCGGATGGCTCCCCGCGCTCGTTGGTGAATTCGACCGGAGGCCAGTCCGGATCCTGGGCCACGCGGATGACGGGATGGTCGCGCAACCAGGCCCGCTGCTGCGCGGAGAGGGTAGTAAGGAATTCGTGTAAAACCGGCGTTCTGACGGCGCCGTCGGCCTGACCGCCTTCTGCCACCGCTGCCAGCAGCACAATGCTTGCCACCAGCAAGCTCAGCAGCACGTTGAGCCGCAGCACACTGGGTTTCCGTTCACGATTCACGGTTCACGGTTCACGGTTCACGGTTCACTCTCCCCCGCCACGCTCGAATACCGCGGCGGCTCGCCTAGCCGGGCCAGCAGTTCGTTGACCTCTCTCTTCACTTCGAGCACGCGGCCTTCGCGCCCGATCATGGCGTTGTGCCAGCGCTGCAGCTCGTCCAGCTGGATCTTGATCTTCTCCTCCGCCTGCTTGCGCTCGGTGATGTCGCGGACGGTGGCATGGAGCATCACATTTCCCCCATGCTCCACCCGCGTCAAGAGCACGTCTGTGGGAAACTCCACGCCGCCGATCTGCCGATGCGTCCACTTGAAGAAGTGGGAGCCTTCGCGCACCGCCGTAGCAATCATCTCCTTGGCTTTCTCGGCAGAAGCGCGCCCGTCCGGTTGCCGTTCGGGAGACAGTTCCCATGGCGCGTGAGAAATAAAATCCTCCTCGTTTTTCGCCCCGAACATCTTTACGGTGGCCGGGTTCCCGGAGGTGAACCTCCAGGAAGGAGGCGCAAGGGTCATGATGGCGTCACGGGTCCTCTCGAAGAGGCCACGGTATTTCTCCTCGCTCTCGCGCCGCGCCTCCTCCACCTGCTTGCGCTCGGTGATGTCGCTGATGATGTGGACTGCGCCGGCATACTGCCCTGCCGTGTCCAGGATGGGATCGCAGGTCACTTCAAACCAGCGCTCGCCGACCTGCAGCTCCATGCTCTCGCGGCGCAGGCTCTTTCGCACCCGCTGGATCGGGCATTCAGGAATCGGGTCGGTGGTGCCATGCACGATCTCCCAACAGTGTTTGCCGACGAACTCGCGGCACGGGCGCTGAAAAAACCGTTCCGCCGTCTTGTTGGAGCGCGTCACGCGCTGCTCCTTGTCGAGCAGCCAGATCGCGTCGTTGGCGGCATCGAAGGTGATTTGCCACTCCCGCGCCGTCTGCTCCGCCTCCGCCTCGGCCCGCTCACGCTCAGCCCGATGGCGCAACGCGCCAATCCCGTAAGCCAGGTCGCTGGCCAAGTCGCCCAGCAGTTTCACCTCATCAGGATCAAAGGCGTCCGGCTCCGCCGCATACAGATTCAACGCGCCGAAGCAGCGGTCCCCGCCGTGCAGCGGCAGGGAGATGAACGAGGCATAACCGCGCTGAATGGCCGCCTCGCGCCAAAGCCCAAACGTGGGATCGGTGGAGATGTTGCGGGCCAGCACGGGTTGGCCGGTGCGGATAGCCGTGCCGGTGGGGCCGCGCCCGCGCTCGGCATCGGCCCAAGTGATGTTCAGCGTGTCGAGGTAGCCATTCTCGAAGCCGGCCTGGGCTACCGGATGCACCGACTTCGCTTCATCCTGCTCCGCGAAGCCGATCCACGCCAGGCAGCAGCCGTGTTCCACCGCAAGGCGGCAGACGGTTTGCAGCAGCGCCATCTCGTCCGTGGCGCGCACCATTTCCTGATTGAACAGACTGATCAGGCGCAAGGCGCGGTTGACCTTGCGCAACTCGGCCTCCGCCCGCTTGCGCGCGGTGATGTCCTGCGCCGTGCCGGCCATGTGGGCGGGTCTGCCCTCGGCCTCACAAATCAGTTCGCCGTGACCACTGAAATAACGCACCGTGTCGTCGGGCAGGATTGTGCGGAACTCCAATTCACCGGGCTTTTCTCCTGCGAGACAGGCAGCGATCCAGGCCTGCATCCCCGGTCGGTCATCAGGATGTAAAAGGTTGATAAAAGACTCGGCATTTGGGGTAAACGTGTCCGCTGCGACCCCGTAAATGCGATAGGTCTCGTCAGACCATGATATCCGGCCTGAGAGGTCATAGCCCCAACTGCCAATATGGGCGATGCGTTGGGATTCAGACAAGAGGTGTTCTTTCTCACGCAGCGCCTCCTCCGTCCGCTTGCGCTCGCTGATGTCGCGCGCCAGTTCGCGGTTGGCCTGCTCCACCTGCTGCATCTTGGCTTCCAACTTACGGATGAGCGCCTCGCTGTAGTGCTTCAGATAGCCGGCTTCCTCTTGCTGCGGCGCTTCGATCGGCGCGCGGGCCGACAGGGCGGGCGGACGCTGGACGTGCTGGATGACTTCCCGAACGGTTCGCATGAAGACCTCCGGCTCCTCCGGTTTGACGACGAATCGCTGCGCGCCAAGACTGAGCGCGAATTCCCGGTCCCGATCATCGGTATAGGTCGCGGTGCAAAAGATCAATGGGATTGGCCGCAGGCGTTCGTCTTTCTGCCACTCACGGCACAGGGCAAACCCGTCCATCACCGGCATCAAGATGTCGCTAATGATGAGGTCCGGCGGATTCTGCCGGGCCTTGGCCAGCGCCTCGGCTCCATGGGCGGCGGTAACGACCTGATATCCGTTGGCACCCAGAAGAACCTGGAGTTGATAGAGATTCTGCTCGTTGTCGTCCACGATGAGAATGGTCATGGCTGGTCACCTCTGCCCGCAGGCCGGGCTTTCAGATAGTTTTCGATTTGGCTCTTGAACGTGTCGGGGTTGATCGGTTTCTCGATGTAACCGTTGCAGCCCGCCTCCAGAGTTCGCTCCCGGTCGCCCGCCATCGCGTAAGAAGTCACCGCCACGATAGGCAAGTCTTTCAGGGCCGGGTTCTGTCGCAACACTCGCGCCACGGCGTAACCATCCATCCCTGGCAATTGGATGTCCAGAATAATCAAGTCAGGCTGAACCCGGCCGGCCAGTTCAATCCCCTCGGGCCCGCTTCGGGCCGGGATCACCTTGAAGCCGTTCTGTTCCAGCAAGAATGTCGCAAGGTAGAGGTTTTGTTCGTTGTCTTCGATAACAAGAATGGTGCGCTTTGTTTTCATGTTTTCTCCTCTGGATGAATGGGCAGCGTGACGTCGAACGTGCTGCCTTTGCCCCAATCGCTCTCGAGCGCAATCGTGCCGCCCAACCGCTCCACCAAACGCTTGCAGATGGCCAGCCCCAGCCCGGTCCCCTCGTGCTGGCGTGTCAGGCCGGCGTCGAGCTGGCGAAAGGGCTGGAACAACTTGTCCATGTCCTCCGGCTTGATGCCGATGCCGGTGTCGGCCACGGAAATGCGGACTGCGGACTGCGCAATGTGGCGTGTGCCGGGCACGATTTCCGCAGTCAGCGTGACTTCGCCTTTCTCGGTGAACTTGATCGCGTTGCTCAGCAGGTTCAGCAGGACTTGCTCGACGCGGCGGCGGTCGCTGGTGATTTGCCCCACCGCCCGCGCCACCTGCACGATCAACGGCAACTGCTTCTTGTCGGCGAGCGGCATCACAATTTGCATGACCCGGTTAAGCGCCGCACGCAGGTCAAAGGGCGCGCTGGCGATCTCGATCTGGCCGGCCTCGATCTTGGAGATGTCCAACACGTCATTGATGAGCGCCAGCAGATGTTGTCCGCTGTCTTTGACCATGCGGAGTTGTTTGGTTTGCTCGGCATTCAACGGCCCGGCCAGGCCCTGCAACAGGAGGCCGGTGAAGCCGATGATCGAGTTGAGCGGCGTGCGCAGCTCGTGCGACATGGTGGCCAGGAAGGCGGACTTGAGCCGGTCCGCTGCCTCGGCACGGTCCTTGGCCTCGGCCAGACTCTCGTAGAGGCGCACCTTGGTGATAGCGGCGGCGCCGCGCGCGGCCATCGCCTCAAGAAAATCCCGGTCAGCGGAGGTGAAGTCGCATGGCTCGCGACTCATGGCATACAGCACGCCGAGCACGCCGCTGTCGTCGCACAGCGGCAGGCCGGCGTAAGCTTGGAGTTCAAACTCCGCCAACATCGGGTTTGCGCCGAGGGGGTCGTTGCGCACGTCAGGCACGATCAGCGGTTGCCGGTGGTCAATGATCCAGCGGGTGGCGCCGCCGCACTGGCGGATGCGCTGCACCGCCTCTTGGCCGGACTGGCGTGGCACCGTTGTGGCGTTCAAGTCGAACCGCTGCTGCGCCTCATTCCAGAGGATAACGCTGGCGCCGCCGCTGGCGGGCAGGAGGCGCGTGACATGTTGCACAATATGGTCGAGCACGGCGCGCAGTTCATGGGGTTGGTTGATGGCCAGCTCGATCTCGGCCAGGGCCTGCTGGCGAAGCGCCATGGCTTTGAATTCCGACGTGCGCTGTTGCACGCGCTGCTCCAGCTCGCCGGCGTGGTGCTGGGTCGTTTCGTAGAGCCGGGCATTCTGAATGGCCAGGGCCGCCTGCGCCGTCACCGTTTCCAACAGCTTGAGCCGCCGCTCCGGAGGCTTCTTATCCGTGCGTGTGAACACGCACAAAACGCCCACGCACTTGCCCGCCGTGACCAGCGGGAAGGCGGCGTGGAACTGGATCAGTTCGCCGCGCGTGGATTCCCGCGTTGAGAATTCGAGAATCTCCGCACGGTTGTGCAGGATGAGCGGACAGCGCGTGCGGGCGCATTCCCCGCAAAGGCAGTCGCCTACCTTGACTTCGTTGGTGCTCAAATCCTGAATGGTCGCCTCAGAGGTGGCCCGGTGGGTGGCCAGCGCCAGCGTCTCCCCGGGTGTCACGAGGCAGATAGTGCCGCCTTCCAGCCCCACAATGCCCAGCGCTTCGTCCAATACCCGGTCCAGAATCTCATGAAGATTCAAGACCCCGGTGATCGCCGAGATGATGCGGTTGACCATGCGCAACTCCTCGTTCACCTCCCGGATATCCTCCTCCGCCTGCTTGCGCGCGGTGACGTCGGAAAAAGTGCAGGCGTATTGGTTTGGCGCGGGACGAAACGCCGACACCTCGAAGCAAACGCCCAATTCAGCGGCGCTGCTCTCGAAATGTGCCGGCTCGCCGGTCAGCGCCACCCGGCCGAACGTCTCGATCCAGTTCGGTTCGAGTGTGGGAAACACTTCCAGAATGGTCTTGCCCACCACCTCTTCCGCCTTCCTCCCAGTGATGCGTTCAAAAGCCGGATTGATGGCCAGGTAACGGCTGTTAATTGGACGGCCCTGGGAGTCGCAGATAATCTCGTTGTGGGCAAAACCGTTCTGCATCTCGCGGAACAGCATCCCATAGCGCTCTTCGCTCGCCCGCGCCTCCTCCTCCGCCTGTTTGCGCTTGGTGATGTCGCGGAAGTACCAGACGCGGCCGTAGTAGCGCTCGTCCGGTCCGAACATCGGCGCCGAGTAGCGGTCAAAAACCCGGCCGTCCGCCAGGATAAGTGCATCCTGGCAGGTTTCTTGTCGGTGCTCATAGAGGTATTCAACGCGCTGGACAAACGACCGTGGCTCCGCCACTTGGGCCGCCACAAACTGCAGGACCGGTTCATTGAGTCCGTCTTCGACGAGCTTTGCCGGCAGGCCCCACATCTCAACAAACCGGCGATTGTACGAGAGAATGCGGGCGTTTTCATCCACCACCAGGATGCCGTCAAGCGAGGCTTCCTGTTGGGTGGACAGAAGGACATTTCGGAACTGCAGTTCCTCCTCCGCCCGCTTGCGCTCGGTGATGTTATCAAAAGTCAAAACACAATATCCTTTTTCTATGCTATAAACAGAGAGAACAAACACGAGTTTCAATGGCTTGAAATCAATTTCAAATGTTTCGGGCTTGCCGGTCAGTGCAACTCGACCGAATATCTCAAATATCTCTGGGTGCAACTCTTTAATCCCCGGGAAAATCTCAGTTTCTTTTTTCCCCACCACGTTTTTCAATCCAGTCAACCGTTCGAACGAACCGTTGACATTGAGATAGACAAAGTCCGCCGGGCGATCCTCATTGTCAAATATCATCCTGCAATGCGCAAGCCCTTCCAGCATGTTTTCAAAAAGTGAGCGGAACCATTCTTCGCTACGGCGCAATGCCTCCTCGGCTCGCTCGCGCTCCGCCTCGCGTCGTTCCAGCGCGCCTGCCATGTCGTCAAAAGTGTGCCGCATGACCATCAGCATCGCAAATCCCGCGATCAGGCCCAATGCAAACACTTCCTGGATGCACACGCGGCGAATCCCGGCAAGGGCGACTTGCTTCGGAATGCCGATGCTGACGAACAGGCCGTTATCCGCTCCGGCCACGGGCACAAAAGAGCAAATGCGTTTGACGCCATCCGCGCCAGCGACCTCGGCCGTGCCTTGCTGGCGGACGAGGATCGTTTTGACGCTGTCCGCCTCCGTCATGGCGCGCCCAACCCACCGCTCCGGTTCGGGATAGCGTGCTAGAACCGTGCCCTTGCGGTCAATGACCACGAGGCTGGCTTCGGGCGGCAGTTGTGCCGGCTTGATGATCGCGTTCACCGCAGTCAGATTCAGGGCGGAGTTGAGAACGGCCCGGACCTGACCCGCATCATCTAAGACGGGATACGCGGCCCCCAGGACCTGCTTGCCGGAGATGCGGCCGATTTGGAATTCGCCGACAGTAAAACCGCGCGTGTGGACGGCGCGTTGGAACCAGGGCAGGGCGGCGCTGTTGATGGATTGGGTAAGCGGCAACGCGCTGGCGAACGCCTCGCCGTCGGCTTTGAACACGGAGAAATTGGCGTAGAGCGGCAACTCCTGTTTGATCGCGGCGAGGAGCGCGCTGCTGGCCGCCGCATCCAGATTGCGGATCGCGGGCACTTTGGCTAGGGAAATGAGCAAGTAGCGATCACCCTCGAGGAGCCGCTCCAGTTGGCGCGCGGCCATATGCGTCAGGTTCAGCGTGTTTCTAGTGATCTCCGCTTCCGCCGCCGCGTAGCGCTCCACCGCCATCCAGCCCATCAGGCCCGTGCCCGCCACGCACGTGATAACGCCCAAGAGGAGCAAGCGGCCCCGCAAGCCGGCCGGCAAACCCCACTCAAAGTTGCCGGGGCGTGTTGGCGGTGCATGCAACGGATCGCGCACAAACATCCGCAACAGCAAGCTGTCAGACCCCGAAGTGACAATGGTGCCGACGCCCATCAGGATAATTGTCACAGAGGTCAGTAGTGCCGTCGGGACCACCCCGCTGCCGTAGAACAGCGGCGCACCCGCCGTATAGGCCGCCAGCACCGCAAGACCGATCCACACCACCGCCAGCGACAACGCGGCTGCGACGTAGCGGAACCATTTGCGCCGGGAGAAGGGAGGTAGTTCAAACAGCAACGCCAACGCGACCATCAGAAACACCGTGGCGGCCGCGAGCGACATGTGGCTCACAGGGGCTTTGCCGACCCGCGCCGTCGTGCGCGCCAGCCAGTTCTCTATTGGCGGCTCGACGCCGAGGAGAAACTCCACCCACACCAGCAGGCTGAAAAGCGCAACAACAATCACGGCCGCGTAGCCGAACCTGTTAGTCGCCGCCGCCGCCGGCCAGCGACCGCGCAGAAACACGGCGCCGCTCAGCAACAGCAGCAGCAGCGCCGTGCTGGGCGCCATGGGCACATACTCCGGCCCGAATGCACTGACGCGCCACTGGTCGAAAACGCATGTGGCTAATGCGAACAGAGCAATGAAGCTCGCGCCACAGGAACACATCTCCCCGCCGTGCCTCGCCAGCCTGTCAAAGTGCGTGTCCGAATTCATGGAAGCGCTCGCGCCAGCATCTGCAGAAGCCGGACATTCGTGGCGATCCGGTCAATCTGATGGATGCCCATACGCCGCTCGATCCGGCGATACACGGTGCGCGGCTTGTACCGGGAAAAGTCATGGCCGGTCTGGGCGCGCAGCAGGATGAAGATCTCCTTCAGCGCGTTCTTGGCCCGGGGCGCAGGGGCGGTGGCGGGCCGGGGGGGCTTGCCAAAGGCACGGGCCACATAGGCCACGACCATGCCGCCCTCGCCCTTGATGGCCCGCGCTCCCAGGGCGCCGGCGCTGCCGCACAGGAGCGTCGGCCGCCCCTTGGACAAGCCGCCGCCGGTGAGTTCATCCAGGCCTTGCATGCCGGTGGGCGCCTTGGGCAGCGCGGGGCGGCGGCGGGATTCACGGGTTACATTCTCGGGTTCGTTGTGTTTCACCAGTCGCTCTAATCGCGCTTTTCATCCGCGGTTAAGTTGTGCGCGATACGGCACCAGGCCAGCGAGCGGAAGAAGAAATCAATTGGCAGGCACTGTCGCGCCGTGCGTTGGGCATGTTAAAAATAAAAAAAGACGCGCTCACAATCGCGTCCGATAACGAGGCACGAGCATGCCTAACACACAAGCACGGCGGAATCGCGCCCGTGAGAGCGCATACCCAGAACCTCATTATATCCTTTACGCCAGCAAACATGCCAAACTCAATCGCGTTAAGAGAGTATAACGAAATGGGCCGGGCAAGTCAATTTAGTAGATTCTCTCACCGCGAGAGAATGTCGCTAGAATGCGCAGCTCTTCTTTGTGGCTTCAGGGCTGTTTCTTGCTTTTCATGCAGCCATCTGCGTCATCTGCGGACAACAACAACTACTAATGAGAGCGTTTACTTGTTGTCATGCCAGTTGTGGCCTGGAGTCCCGCCAGCGGCGCGGATGACCGCGGCTGCAGAAGCCGCCCTCACCGCGGGCGGCTACAAAGGACGCTGCAAACTAGAAAGCGCTCTCATTCGTAATAATGTGCTGGCGCGTGTTCCTCTGGTCATCTCTTTAAGCTCTTTGTCAAGTAGTTCGTGCGCTGAACAGGCCCGGCCTTATAAAACCATGCGCCGCGCATGGTTGTGCTGCGCTTGACATTCCTGCGCCGATCGTGTAAAATGGTACCGGTAACATTAACCCCGTGCATGCCATGCAATTTCCATCCGACTTTTTGTTTGGCGCGGCGACGGCGGCCTATCAGATCGAAGGCGCGCCGCGCGCCGACGGCAAGGGCCTGTCCATCTGGGATGTTTTCGCCCACACGCCCGGCAAAACCTGGGAAGGCCAGACCGGCGACGTCGCTTGCGACCATTATCAGCGCTACCGCGAGGATGTCGCGCTGATGCAGCAACTGGGCCTGCGCGCCTATCGCTTTTCGGTCGCCTGGCCGCGCGTCCTGCCGGACGGCACCGGCGCCATCAACGACAAGGGTCTGGCCTTTTATGACCGCCTGGTGGATGCGCTGCTGGCGGCCGGGATCGAGCCGTGGCTGACGCTCTATCACTGGGATCTGCCCTATGAATTACATCTGCGCGGTGGCTGGCTGAACCCGGATATTGCCGCCTGGTTTGGCGAGTACACGCAGGTCGTGGTCGAACGCCTTTCGGATCGCGTGCGCCACTGGATCACCTTGAACGAGCCGCAAGTGTTTGTCGGCTGTGGTTACAAGGATGGCGGGCACGCCCCGGGTTTGCGGCTGGCGATGCCGGAGCTGCTGCGCGTGACGCACAACGCCTTGCGCGCGCACGGCACGGCCACGCAAGTTATTCGTGCGCACGCCAAAGCCGCGCCGAAAGTGGGCTTGGCGCCGAACGGTGCGCATTTCTATCCCGCTACTGAGACGCCCGCCGACATTGCCGCCGCGCGCACCAAGTTCTGCGCCGTGGATGCCCACGACTCATGGAACAACACTTGGTTCATGGATCCGGTTTTCTTCGGTCACTATCCCGAGGACGGCCTGCGCCTGTTTGCCGACGCCATGCCGCCGGTCAGCGAGGCCGACCTGCGCTGCATTCATCAGCCGCCCGACATCTATTGCTGGAACATGTACTTCGGCATGCCAGTCAGCGCCGCACCCGGCACCGGCCGCCCGCAGGTCGAGCACCACATTGGCACGACCCCGCAAACGTTTTTCCGCTGGCCGGTCACGCCCCAGGCATTCTATTGGTGTGCGCGCTTCGCCTACGAACGCTACCAGAAGCCGATCTATGTCACCGAGAACGGCATGGCCGGGCTGGATTGGGTCCACGGCGACGGCGCCGTCCATGATCCGCAACGGATTGATTTTCTGACGCAGTATCTCGGCGCCCTGGCGCGTGCCATCGCCGATGGCGTTGATGTGCGCGGCTATTTTCAATGGTCACTGCTGGACAACATTGAGTGGGCCGAGGGCATCCAGCAGCGCTTCGGCTTGATCCATGTTGACTTTGCGACGCAGCAGCGCGTGCTGAAAGACTCGGCCTATTGGTATCGCGATCTGATCACCCGCACGCGCGCCAGCGCGGCGGCAGTTCCACAGGAGGGCTAATGAATGCACCGCTCGTTTCGCTGACATGGGTTGTGTTGTTGACGCTCGAAAGCGCGGCGTACTGCAATTATTTCGCGGATGGCTTCACGCGCGCCGACAATGTAGGCACGTGGTACACCATGAGTTGGCTGCCGATGGATTGGGACACGGTCGGAAATCGCGCCTCATATTGCTCGAACAACACCTGGTACGTCCGGCCCGGCGGCGGCGCATGGAACTGGAGTGGCATCCGCCCGGCCGGCACGTTCTACGACGAGAGCGCCTTTGATGTGGTGGCTGGCGATGTCACGGCCCAGATTGACCTCGGCGAATGGGCAGTGTTCAATGCCACCAATGCCGCCGACTTCGACGCGCACCTCAGCATGGCATTGCTCAACCAGCCGGTGACGGGCAACCCCTGGGACCTGCCGGCCACAGGCCTGATCCTGCGCGCGCGCCTCAATCTCGAGGCCGACCCCAGCACGAACCTGACGCTCTACCTCAGCCGAAAATACAAAGCCAACGACGACGGCATCGAGTTGTTCACTACGAATGTGGCGCACACGCCCGGCGCGACTCTGGCCCTCACCTTTGGCGTCAGCGACGCGCGCGTCAATTACCAAGGCGTCGAGCTGTTCAATGCTGCGCACGATATCTTGGTCGGTGACTGGCCGAATTGGTATGCCGGCTTTTTCGTGCAAAACGTGGCCTTGGCGCGCGCCAATTATTTTTTTGACAATGCCAAGGTGGTTGGTGCCGGCGCGGGCTATACGCCCTTCTTTGCGGATGAGTTCAACCAGCCGGACAACAGCCCGGTCAGTAGTGCCGCCTGGTGTAATGTCATGGGCACGGCCATCATTACCAACAGCGCCTGTCTGCTGACGCCCGGTGCGTGGGATTGGGCCGGCGCGAACCTGAACCCCAAGGCCGATCGCGACAACATGCTGCGGCTAAACCCGGCCGCGCCGCTCGTGCACCTGAGCGTGCGCCTGCGCGAGATTATCTTCAGCGCCACTAACGCGTCCGGGCCGACGCACATTCTCAAAACCGAGTGGTACCCCGAACGCAATAACGATAATTCTTATAACTACAACGGCTTCAGCCTTTCGGTTGAGACGTTATTGACGCTGCTCAACGACGCCACCACCAACATCAGTATTCAAGCCTATCTGTATGATCGCGCGGCCAATCGCATCCAATTGTTCGCCAGCAACGACCTCGCCTTTGTGCCGCATGCACTGCTCGCCTTCGACCTTGACCAGACAAATCTCACGGCATGGTATAATAGTAGTATGGTTGGTTCAGCGTTTCATGATCCGCCGCTGGAGGCACGCTTTCCGCAGGGAGTCTTCCCCGCGCTGCGGGTCGAGAACTATGGCGCCGGCCGCGGCGCGGCGCTGCTGGATGACGTGCTGATCGAGGATGTGCCGGAACCGCTGGCGGCCTTCAGCGCGCTGCTCACCGCCGCCGGCATGTTCTGTGCGGCGCGACGGCGCCCGGGCGATGGTTGACCATGACGGTCGGCTGCAATCGGCGGTTGGTGTCGTTGCTCATCCTTGCGGGAGCTGGCAGTATGATGGCATTTGCTCAATTGTCTCCGCTGCGCACGCGCGGCCCGCAGATCATCAATGCAACCGGCGCGGTTGTGCAATTGCGCGGCGTCAACCTGGGCTCGTGGCTGCTGAATGAACTGTGGATGACCGAGATGCAGCCGCAGGGCGAGCAAATGTCGTGCGAAATGCACGTGCGTCAAGTCCTGACCCGGCGCTTTGGCGCGCGCCGCGCCGAGCAACTCCTGCGCATCTATCGCCAACATTATGTTATGCCGGCGGACTTTGATCTAATTGCACGCCTCGGCATGAACTGCATCCGCCTGCCAATCTACTATGAATTGTTGGAGCGCGACGCACGCCCGGGCGTCTATCGCGCCGACGGCTGGCGCGTGCTGGACGAAGCCGTCTCAAATTGCGCCGCGCGCGAGCTCTATTGCATTCTCGACCTGCACGGCGCACCGGGCGGGCAGAGCGGCGACCACACCACCGGCCAGACCGGCCGCAACCGGCTCTTTTTCGACAAGCGATTTCAGGATCGCACCGTCGCGCTGTGGAAGGCCATTGCCACGCGCTATGCCGGCAATCCCACCGTTGCCGGCTATGACCTGCTCAACGAGCCATGGGGCGCGCCCAAACCCGAGGCACTCCTCGATTTGTATGATCGGATCTACCGCGCCATCCGCGCTGTCGATCAGCAGCATATTATTTTTCTCGAGGACCGCGGGCCGGGCACGTCCATGGAGGAATTGCCGCGACCGCGCCGCCAGGGCTGGCGCTTCATCGTCTATCAATTTCATCCGTACTTGTTTGACAAAAGCGATGTCGCCGCGCACCGTGCTTTTGTGGACGAACGCGTGCGCACGTATGAAGCCTTCGCCACTGCGCGCGACGCGCCGGTGCTGGTCGGCGAGTTTCATCCGCAAGGCGGCAACGAGAGCTGGCAGTATTATCTCACGACGTTCAACACGCGCGGCATGAGCTGGACGGTGTGGACATATAAGTGCAGCAGTCGCAGTGGCGACTGGGGCATTGTGCGCACGCGTGTCGCGCCGAATGTGCAGACCAGTTCCTACGATCAGCTCTGCGTGGATTTTGCGCGCTATGCCAGCGCGCATGGCCAGATTGACGCGGCGCACACCAATGTCATCACGCGCTGCAATCTGGCGCCCGCCGGCGCCACGACAAACGACATAAAACGTCGGGTGACAATCGACCCGCAATGACGTCTGTTGAAAGGAACGCCGATCATCCCGCCGCTGGCGGGATCGCCGCCTTTGACGGGACTAGGCTGGTGCCTTAGCTAGCCAAGCCAGCTCCCAGCAGCCCTTGATCCCGCCGCTGGCGGGACTCCAAGCAGCCCTTGATCCCGCCGCTGGCGGGACTCCAAGCAGCCCTTGATCCCGCCGCTGGCGGGACTCCAAGCAGCCCTTGATCCCGCCGCTGGCGGGACTCCAAGCAGCCCTTGACCATTGACCCTTGACCTTTGCAGGAATGAAGAACCTCAGCATAACTTGTCTTCTGGCCTTGAGCTGCCTGGCCGTGTCAGCCGCACCACTGCGCCTGCACACTGACGGCATGCGCATTGTGGATGCGACCGGCGGCGTGGTCGCCTTGCGCGGCGTGAACCTGGGTGCGTGGCTGCTCAACGAAATCTGGATGACCCGCACCGACGGCGTGAACGACGACGCCGGCATGCGCGCGACGCTGACGACCCGCTTTGGCGCCGCCGGATGCGCCACACTGTTGAATGTCTATCAGCAGAATTATATCACCAGCGCGGATTTCGACCGCGTCGCCGCACTCGGCTTCAACTGTGTGCGCCTGCCATTTTTCTATCGCATTCTGGAAGATGACAGCGCGCCGGGCGTGTATTTGTCGAACGGTTGGGCGGTGCTAAATTGGGCGATCTCAAACTGCGCCGCGCGCGGCCTGTACTGCGTGCTCGATCTGCACGGCGCGCCCGGTGCCCAAAGTGTGGATCACACGACCGGCCAGGCCAATGTCAATCAGTTGTACAGCAACACGAACTATCAGCAGCGCACCATCGCGCTGTGGCAGGCCATCGCCGCGCGCTACGCGGCTGAGCCGTGCATCGCCGCCTGCGATCTGCTCAACGAGCCGTGGGGCGATTACAAGGCCGTGCCGGCCGTGCCACCCAATCTGACGGTGTGGACCAACCTGTACGGCCGGATCATCGCCGCCATTCGCAGCGTGGACCCGACGCGCATTGTCGTGCTGCAGGATCGCGGCCCGTCGTGCGCGCTCACTGACATGCCCGCGCCCGCCGCCATGGGCTGGGGCAATGTCGTTTATGCATTTCATCCGTATGATTTCGGCACCAGCGATTTCGCCGGGCAGCGCAGCTTCCTTGATGGCCGCATGCGCCAGTACGCGACATTCCAGCGTGAGCGCGGCGTGCCGTGGTGCATCGGCGAATTCCACCCACGGGGCGGCTGGCAGAGCTGGGCGTACTTCGTGCGTCACTTCAACGCCGCGGGCTGGTCGTGGATGCCGTGGTCGTACAAGTGTCATGGCGACATGGGCGACTGGGGCCTGCGCCGCACCTGGTCGAACTGCAATCTGCAAAGCGACAGTTTCACCACCATCAGCAATTTCTTTGTCAGCCTGCGCGATAGCTGGAGCGACCCGCGCCAGGAATACCTCATGGCGGCGCACACGCCCGGGCCGTTTGATCCCGGCGCGCCGCGCTGCGCGTGGTATCGCAACACGTTCAACGGGCCGGATGGCCGCGCGCTCGACAGCTACGGTCAACTCATGCTGGCGCTGGACGGCGGCGCCGGCGTGTTCGCCGGCCGGCGCGCGCGCATCACACCGCCGGATGCCGATTGGGGACTTGTCTTCTGCAAAGCGCTGGCCAGCGATTATGACGATGCGTGGTTCACGGCCCAGGATGCCACCGGCATCGTCGTCTCATTGAATCTGTGTGCGCTGCGGGTCGCCCGCACCAATGCCGCCGACTACGAAGCCGAAATCAAGATTGGGCTGTTCCGCGAAGCCATCGTCAACAATCCGTACCAAGCCGACGCGCAGGGCATTATGGTGCTGGCCGACTTTAATGTGGACAACAATTACCTGCGCCTGCATCTGCACGCCAAGAACGGTGGCAGTAACAACAACGGCACGTCGCTGTCCGGCGACCAGTTGCGCACGTTTGTGCCCGGCGCGCCGCTGCAAATGCACATTACGGCCAACAATGTGGCGCTCAGCTACAATGGCTATCCCGTCTGGAGTGGCGCGCACGGTCTCGATCTGCGCACCTGGTTGAACGGCGGCGTGGCGGTGGCGACGGTCAGCCATTATGGCGCGCAGCGTCTGGCATTTGCGGAGCTGGATGATTTCACGCTGACGCGCGCGGATGCCATCGCCAACACGAATTTCGCCGACGCATTTACCTATCCCGAAAACATGCCGCTCGATGCGCTGGCGGAAGCGTGCTCGCTGATGCCCGGCACGACTGCGGTGGCGTATGTCACCGACAGCACTGCCTGGCTGCAACCGCCTGACAATGACGGGGCGCAGGTCTGGCTGACGGCGCAGACCGATGCGCAAAATCCCGCGCGCTTGCCGCTGGCCGGCCATGAGTTGACGGTCGCGCTCGATCTGACCAGCTTTCCCGTGACGCACGCGGTCGCCGGCGCTGATGTGCAACTGCTCGCGACGCTGATGCCCGAGTATTTCAGCGGTGTGGCATGGGACCTCAACGCAACCGGCCTGGTCGTCGAGCTGCGCTATGATGCCGATGCGGTCAACAAGCTCGCGCTCAATCTCTATCGCCATGAACAAGCCTATGCCAATGGCACCACCTTGTTTGCGACCAACGGGCTGGTGTTCATTCCCGGCGCCGAGTGCCGGGTGACCTATGCGCCCGACACGGTGCGCATCCAATATCATACCACCGTGCTGTACGAAGGTATGCATGGGGTGAATGTCGCGGCGGCATATCCGGCTGGCGCGCTGGTGCATCTGGCCGCACAGAATCTCAATACAGCACGCGGCGCGGTGCGCCTGGACAGTGTGCAGGCGTGGGCTGTCCCGATTCCCGAACCAACCGGTCTTCTCCTGCTCGTGCTGGGCGCGGCGTGCGTGCGCCGCAAAAGCAGACGCGGTATCCTGCCACGTTCTTGATATGAGCCGGGCCTGCGCGTCTGCGACAAACGCGGTGCTAGACAGATAGCCGCTGAACGCAGCGCTACTTGCGCGGCGGCGGCGGATAGGGCGCGCCATTCAACATCTGCAACGCAAACGAACCATCCGGCTTTTCATGCGCCATCCATAGTGTGGCGTTGCGTAAGAAGGCGCCATGCCAGTGCGGATCGCGCGTGAGTTGCCGAATGAGCGTGAGCCCGGCATTGCCGTGGCCCACCAACAAGACGGTGACGTCATTCGTCCCGCCGCGTGCCCGCAGCAGTTTTTCAACGCGCTGCGCCAGCGCAACGACAGCGGTCAGATTAGTGGCTTTGAGTTCGCGGTTGCCGGTTCCGTCGGCGCGCACCCGAAAATAGCGCGCCTCGTCTGGCGGTAGTTTTATGGTGCCTGTGCTGAACCATGCGGTAGTAGCGAGTGGCTTCTTCGACGCGACATGGGGCGGAGTGAAATCGGCCGTCTCGGTCAATTCGGGCCAGATCTCGGCGGTGCGCCCAGTTTTTTTCAGATAGGGTAGAATCGTGTGGCGCGTGCGCCAGAGCGGGCTGACCGCGATAAAATCGAATTTATAAGGAAGCAAATATGTGCTCAGCGCGTTCACCTGCGCCAGGCCAGTTGGCGTGAACACATTCGGATTGCCAACCCAGGCCGGCCACGCATTGGTGGGCACGCCGCGGTGCACGAAGTCGGCCGTCGCATTATGTCCGCCCTCGGCGTGGCGCAGATAATAGATCGTTAGTGCCGCGTGCGCCGTCAGCGCGCCGCACAGCCACAGTACCAGCATACCATAGTGGAAACATTGTTTCATGAGTGCGTTACTTTTGTTGTGCAATCTGATTCACCCACGATCCCGCCGCCGGCGGGGTCGTGGGGGTCTGGCAGAAGCATGAAGAATAGCGAATATTGAACAGGAAATTACCAACAATGATGAATGCACCGGCCAAATTTTTGGCGCAGCCCAAAGACAATGATCAGCATGGCCATGCCGATGGGCTCCGGTATGTTGTAACGGAACGATTCAATGATGACTTCCGCCGGCAAGCCGTTGGCGGGCGCCGTCCCGGTGTTGATCCACAGGTTGAAGCGAAACTCGCCGCCGCCGGCCGGCGGCACGTCCGCGCCGGCGTACGTCCAAGTTGCGATCTGATCCGCGCCCGGGCCGGGGATCTGCGCATGGCGGCCGTGCAAACTTTGGTAGTAGACTGCGGCGGGGCCCCAGATGAAGCCATGGGTGCTGACCGCGTCCGCACTGAGATTCATGTTGTAACGATACAGATTGCCGGGCGTGTCCCAGGGCTGGACGACGAATTGCGCATTGCTATTGACGGTCTGTCCCCAGCGCGACACTTCGATGTCAATCTCGCGATAATGAAACTGCGGCGCGGCGGTGTCCCAGGTGAAAAACCCGAAGGTCACATTCTGGTCGAGCAAGTCCACCCGGCCGGTGACGGTCATCAGGTACATGCCATAGTCCGGCACAAAGGCGGAGATAACCTCAGTGCAGCGCCAGGCGCCGTCGCGATAGACGACGCGCAGATGCAACCGGCCGGCGTCGTCCACAAAGACATCGTTGGTATTCGCCGAAAAATAGTTGGGGCCGGGGCCGACTGGCACATCGGCGGCCTTGACCGTCCACAGGGCACCGGCGAACATGAGCTGGCGCGGCGCGCGGTTGGTGATCACCGTTGCAAGCGCGGCCGCATACAATTCGTCCGGAAAATTCGTCGCGCCGGCCAGCAGGGGTGGCGTGTAGGTATTGGTGACGAGGAACGCGGCGTAGGCATCGGCACTGATGTCGCCGCCGCCCGTGTTGACATTGCAGGACCAGATGCCATTGGAGAGGATCGGCGTCAAAGGGTGCCCCCAGGTCGGTTTGTTCCACCAGCCCTCGGTGTGCAAAAACGCGGCGACGCGAAAGGCATCGAAGTCAACACCCGCCACGAGCCCCGTCAGATAGCCACTCGCGCCCCACGCCGGCAGGTGGGTGATGAGAATAGTTGGTTGCGCCTGCAGGCCCATGCAGCAGACCAGCAAGAGCAACGCTGCGCTGAGCCGCGCGGCAGGCGGGTGACACACATGCGATTGATCAGTGGTCATGTTTCTATAATTGATACTTGACCGTTGACCAATGCCAATTGAACAGTGGAAATAATATCTATCCTTTCATGCCAGTCGTGGCAATGCCCTGAATGAATTGTTTCTGGGTGAAGAAGAACAAGACCAGGATCGGCAGCAGCATCAGCGTGGATGCGGCCATCAGCAAGTGCCACTCCGTGCCGCCGCTTTGACTTTGGAAGAATTGCAGACCGAGCGCCAGGGTGAATTTTTTCTGATCATTGAGATACAGCAGCGGGCCCATGAAATCGTTCCAGGTGCCCATGAACTGAAAGAGAGCGACGACCGCCAGTGCCGGCTTGCTGAGCGGCACGATCACGCGCCAGAAAATCTGCCATTCGCTGCAGCCGTCAATGCGCGCGGCGTCGGTCAAGTCTTGTGGAATCGTCAGGTAAAACTGGCGCAGCAGGAAAATATTGAACGCGCCGCCGAAAAACACCGGCACCCACAACGGGTACCAGGTGCCGACCCAGTGCAATGATTTGAAAACGCCGTAGAGCGCGATCATCGTGACCGGGAATGGCACCATCATGGTCGCCAACGTCAGCGCGAAATAAAAATCGCGGCCGGGCCATTCGACGCGCGCAAAGCCGTAAGCGATCAAACTATTCGACACGGTCGTGCCGATGACGCACAGCAGGCACAGGATCAGGGTGTTGAGTGTGTAGCGCGCAAAAGGGATGACGCGCATGGCGGAAAGGAAATTGCGCCAGGCCAATTCGGTGCGTGTGTCCAACGCACTGGGTGCGACATAATCCCAGCGGCGCTGGGCAGCCATGCTGGTCTGATCCACATCTTCGAGCACTTGCACCCAGCCGGGCGGGACATCTTTCAGGAGGCGCGCGGCGACGAGATTGGTGACGACCGCGCCGCGCAGCGTGCGGACGATGCGCACGCGGCCATCGTGGAAATCGGTGGCGGGGACGAACAAGCGGGTGTGCCCGGTGGTTGCAACAATCACACCGGCGACGGCGTTTGTGCCGCGCGGCACGACCCGCGTGCGCACACCGTCAAGCGGCGCGTAGTAGGCCTTGGGAATCCACGTGGGCGGCATGCGCATGGCCTGATCCACCGGCTTGAGCGCGGTGGAGAACATCCACAGCAAAGGGAACAGGAAGATGCCGGCCAGCGGCACGAGCATGAACTGCCAGATCCAGGTGGTGCGCGTGGTCATACGCCGCCGTAGTGGACATGCTTGCGCATCACGCGCGTCGCCAGATAGGTGCAGGCCAAAATGATCAGGAAGAGAATGACGGCTTGGGCGCTGGCATAGCCCATGCGCAGGTCTTCAAAGGCCGACTGGAAAATATACATGGCGTAGAACAGGGTGGCGCGCTGCGGTCCGCCGCCGGTCATGATGTACGGCACAGCAAAGATTTGGAACGTGCCGATGATGCCCATGATGACATTAAAATAAATGACGGGTGAGAGCATGGGGATGGTGACATGGATCGTTTTTTGCCAGCGCGATGCGCCGTCAATCTCGGCGGCTTCGTAGAGGGAGACGGGAATGTCCTGCAGGCCGGCCAGAAAAATAACGATGGCATTACCGCAGCCCCACATGCCCATCAGCACCAGGGCCGGTTTGGCCCAATGCGGGTCGAGCAGCCAGCCGGGCGCTTCAAAGGGCAGATGTAGCAGGCGCAGCACGCTGTTGAGGCCATAGTTCAAAATGCCATAGCTGCCGTTGAAGATCCACATCCAGAGCATGGCCAGCGTGACCATCGGCACCAGCGATGGAATGAAGAAGATCGTGCGGTAGACCACCATGCCGTGCGACTTGGTGTTGAGCAGCATGGCGAGCGCGACGGCGACAACGATGCCGAGCGGAATGGCCGCGAGCGCAAAGACACCGGTGTTCCAAATGGTTTGCCAGAAGACTTCATCACGGACCAACTCGCGATAATTGTCAAGGCCGATCCAGACGGCGGGGCGCAAGACCGAATAGTCGCAGAAACTGTGATAGAGCGAGGCCAGCACCGGATAGAAGATGAACGCCAGCAGACCGATTGTCCACGGTGCGGTGAACAGCAGACCGATGAGCAGAGCGCGGCGGGTGCGGCGGGTCATGGCGCTATCTCAGCCAGATCTTGAGCGCGGTTGGCGCGCTGGGACAGCATGCGGTCGAGCGCGCGCTGCCCGCGCGATTGGAGTGTGGCGACGGCGTCATCGGGCGAGAGCCGCAGCAGGCGCACCCCGTCAATCACCACGTTCACTTCACGCGCAAATTCATCGTGAATGCTGAGCGCCGGCGTGGTAAACGCGCGCGGACTGAACGAGGTTTCGTAAAACAGCGTCAAGTACGGATGCGGATGGGTCGCGAAAAAACCAGCGCTGACGTGCGCCAGTGGCGAGGCCTTCAGTTGGCCGCGGCAGAGCAGCTCCATGTTGGTCTGTTGCTGCACAAACTGGATAAAGGCAAAGGCAGCGTCGGGATGGCGCGCGCCGCGCGGAATGACCAGCACATCGGCTTCGGTGTAGACGACCGGGGGATTGATCCCGTCAACGGCGGGGAACGACGCGGCGCCCCAGTCGAGGCCGGGCGCGTATTTCTCAATGTAATTATGCATCCAGACGCCCTGTAATTCCATGGCAACCTTGCCGGCTAGAAAAGCGTTCTGGGGCGAGGCGAAGTTGCCGAAGCCGGCGCTGAATTGTTGCACGGCCTTGACGCTGTAGCGGCGCGAGTAGCCCGCAATCCAGGCAAACACCGCGCGCCCGGCCGGCGAGGCGAAGGTGATTTTGTTGGTCTCATCCCAGACCGCACCGCCGAAATAGTAAATCCAAGCAAAATTGTACCAGCCCGGCTCGGTCGGCAGAAAACCAAGTTGGACGATATTGCTGGCGGCGTCATAGACCGTCAGTTTTTCGGTATACGCATCAAGTTCGGCGATGGTGCGCGGTGGCCGCTCGGGATCAAGGCCGGCGCGACGAAACAGTTCTTTGTTGTAAATCAAGGCGGTTGAGCCGGGGGTTGAGGGCAGCGCCCACGTGTGCCCGCGATACTGGCACATGCGCCAAAACACGGGGACATAATTGCTGGCGGTGATGTCGGCGCGGCGCAGGTACGGATCGAGCGGCGTCAGCGCGCCATGCTCGGCATAGCTGGGCAGCGACGACGACCAGATGCCGGCGAGATCGGGCGGATCGCCGCCGGCGGTGGCGGTCAGCAATTTGCGGCCGATGCCGCTGATCGACATGAACTCTACCACGATGCCGGTTTGCGACGCGTTAAAGCGGTCAATGACGGCGCGCATGGCGTCGGCCTCGAAGCCCGCCCATTTTTCCCAATAGGAAATATGGACGCGCCCGTCGGCGGGTCCGTGCGTGCAGGCGCACGGGAAGAGGGCAACAAAAATGAGGAGCGCCCGCCGCGCGCAAGAAACGATGAACGATGAACGATGAACGACGAACACGTGCCGGCACGCTAAGTAATTTTCACGCGGGCGACGGAGGCGCGCGCGACCAAGGTGACCGGCAGCAGGACCCGCAGGACGCGCACATCGCCGTTCAGGCGATTGAGCAAGTATTCGCTGGCGACGGTGACGATCTGGTCCAGTGGCTGGGCAATCGTGGTGAGCGGCGGATCCGCCAGCGCGGCGGCGGAAATGTTGTCAAAGCCAATCAGCGAGACCTCGTCCGGGCAACGCAGATTGAGGGCGCGCAGCGCGCGCATAGCGCCGAGGGCCAGCTCATCGTTGGCACAGAACAAGGCTGTCGGACGGGGTGTGCGGCGCAGCAGACGCAGCGCGGCTTGATAGCCCTCTTCCTTGCCAAATGCGCTATGGAGACACTCCGCGGCAGCCAGGGCACAGCCCGCTTCGCGCAAGCGCTCGCGCGCGCCCAAGACGCGCTGCTGGGCGTCATAATTGTCGCGCGGGCCGGCCAGCAGCGCGATGGCGCGGTGGCCCGCGGCCAGCAGATGGTCAATGGCCAGGCGGCCACCGGCTTGGTTGTCGGCATCCACCGTGGTGACACTGGGCTCGATGTAGCTGTTGATCATGACGACCGGCGGCGGCGGCTCCTGCGGTGCGATTTCAAAATGGTCGCGCATCGAGACCCCGGCGAGCAGCAAGCCATCGACGCCGAGCTGGCGCGCGAGAAAACTGAAACGCTGGCGACTCTCGCCGCTGCGCAGCATATGCACTTTCACATCGAGATTTTTGGTGGAAAGCACCGCCACGGCGCCGAAGACGACATGCGCATAGTATTCGCTTTCGGCAAAATGGGCACTGGCGGGAATGACCAGCGCAATCGTATCCGAGCCGCCGCGACTGAGCGCGCGCGCGCTGCGGTTGGGCTGGTAGCCGAGCGCATCCGCCGCACGCTGGATGCGGGCGCAGACGCTGTCACTGATGCGGTTGCGCGTGTGTGCGCTCAAGGCGCGTGAGACGGTCGAGACGGAGACGCGCGCTTTATGGGCGACGTCGCGCAAGGTGGTCATCTTGGAAACGGGGGCATTCATCGGTGTTTGTTGCAAGCGTTTGCGTAGCTGCTTGGACACTATAACAGAATCGGGCGGGAAAGTAAAGCCGCCCAAACCCAGGACGGCATGGGTTTTTTCAACAACACGGTGAGCCACGAACATTGTGCACTACTGCACCTTATATTTATTTCGCGGCGAAAGAAATTAACGCAGAACCAGCCGACTTGTCGCACGGACCGCATCACCGGATTGAAAAACACGCCCCGCTTGACATGGCCCTCCCAATACGCTATAATTGTGCAAACGATTGCGCACACCGGCGCGCCGGTGACCGGGTGCCAGCCATGATCACGTACACGTACCACGGGAGGTGAGACAATGCCTGCGAATGCCGGCCAATGGCGCGGCAAGTGGTTTGCGTTGTTTGCCGTTTCATCTAACTTGCTTCCCATAGGATCACCAATGCATGCCAAGCTTATCACGTTACTTTGTATCGCCGCGGCCATGGCGGCCATGGCGGCTGAAGAACCCATGGCGGGCACATGGTCACTGGCGGGGCGCACCAAACAGCGCCAAGGCTGGAGCACCAACGGCACACCATTGACCGCCGTGGCGGTGGTGTGGAGCAATACCAGCGTAAGTGCGTCGGGCATGATGTGGGGCGGCGCGCCCAAGATGGGTAGCGCAGTCACCGACAATGACCGCATTTACCTGAGTGCCAATAGTGTCGCCGCCAATAGCAACGGCAACATTATGGCCTTGGACCTCAACACCGGCGCGCTGCTGTGGGGCACGAAACTTGCGAGCATCTACGCGATGGGCACGCCGGTCGTGACGGCCAACCGCGTCTATGCCAGCGAGAACAACGACGCCAGCACGGCCGCGCTTGCCTGTCTGGACAAGACCACCGGCGCAATCATCTGGAGCAACCGGGTGGACAACATTGTCGGCGGCGCGCTGCTGGTCAGCGACGGCAAGGTGTACTGCGGCTCGAAATGGAGCAGCGGCGGGATGCATTGCTTTGACGCCGATGCCGGCACGCAACTGTGGAACAACACGGATGCCAACATCGGCGAAGGTGTTTCTTACTGGGCCGACACGGGTCCGGCACTCAGCCCAGGCGGCACGATTCTTTATTTTCGCAGCGAACGTTTGGGCAAGATCGTCGGCGTTGATGCAACCACCGGCGTCGGGCTGTACTCCAACAAATACTTCACCGTCACTGGCAGTGAAAGTTGCCAACCGATCGTGGACAACGACGGCAATGTCTACTGTGGCTTTGACGGCGTCTCGGCCGGGAGCGAGCCGGACATCGTGGTGAAATTCTCGCCGACCTTGTCGCAACTCTGGCGCTACACGTTTGCCAGCGACAACGTCTGGGGCAATCGCGGCACGTTTGCGCTGAGCCCGGACCAGAAGACCGTATACTGCGCCAATGCCGGCGCGTCCGGCACCGGCGTGACGGCGCTGAACACCGCTAACGGCACGAAGAAGTGGGATGCCGGCTGCGGCCCGACCTCGGGCGGCATTGTCGTCGGCGCGCCGAGCAACATCGTCATCGGCGTATTCACGGTTAGCGGCACGGCGACGGCGAAGGGCTTGCGTGACAATGGCGCGAGCGTCAGCACCTTGTGGGCAGTCCCGCTGGCGCCCAACACCGGGTGGATGGGTGCCTCGAGCAGCAATCCCCTGCTGCTGCCGGACGGCGATGTCGTCGTCGAGACGGCCTATGGCATGATTGCGCGGATCGAATACAGTCCGTATGTCTCGCCGACCAACAAGTTGACGACCACCGTTCCGAACTGGTATGCCGGCACGATTGCGGCGAATCCGGCCGGCGTGGGCGGCTGGTATGCCATTGGCGACGTGGTGACGCTTACCGCCACGGCGGCGTCGGGCTTCACCTTCAGCGGTTGGAGCGGCGACGGCAGCGGCATGCAGAATCCGCTGATTGTCACCATGGATGTGGCCAAAGCGGTCAGCGCCACGTTCAACCAACAGCCGATTGCGTTTATTGACAGCAATGTCTGGGAGACGTTCAACTCGCCGTTCTGGTCCGACGCGCCGTGGTATGGCAATGCGCCGGACTCGCCGACGCGCCAGTTCTACTACACCAATGTCGAGGGCCGTGCGTGCCTGGCCTATGCTGTGCCGACCTGCGGGGCGAGCGCGCAATTGCACACCGACTGGGGCCTGTTTCCGCAACCGCTGTCAAACAAGACCACCTGCGTCTACAGCACCTATACGCCGGACATGGGCCAGACCTACAGCATACGCGGCGTGACCAAAAACGAAAATGATGCCGACAACGCCAATGCCGTCATTAGCGTCAGCGCCGCCGGCTGGCAGACGATTGCCCCGGCCACCATCAACCCCAACCTGGCGTTGTGCATCTGGTGGATTATTTATGGCGGTTTTCCGGGCGACCTGGGCATGCCGGCCGGGCAAAGCCCGACCTTCTATATTGACGAAATGCGCGTCACCGGCGGCAGCGGACCGGACATGCTCGTGGATGATTTCACCGTCAACCCGACCTGGGTCGCGAGCGGCACCTGGCAGAAGCGCCCGCGCGAATGGCGCTATGATCCCAATTCGGACTACGCGCGCCTGGGCTGGCCGGATCACGTCTACAGTGTCAACACCTTTGATCCCACCTTTGCCACAACCAACTTGTGCATGTCGTTGACCTTTGACGCCCTGCAGAGCGCGTCCAACTATGCGCGCGCCTGGATCTCCAGCGGGGCGCCGTGTCTGGCGGATTTGTCGGCGGCCAAAATCGTCGAAGCCGACGTGATGGTTATGCAAGCCGACACGCCGGTCGCGCTCTGGTTCAAGAGTGGCGGCGAGGCGCTGACGACCTACACGGTCCAACAACCGGGCGGCTGGCAGCATCTGAAATGGGCCATGCCGACCGGCGGTGGCGTGGGTTGGACCAACGTCCAGCAAGTGGGCGTGATGGTGCGAACAGAGGTCGGTGACGCAACGACCGGCCAGTTGTTCCTTGACAACATCACGTTCATCCAAGTGCCGGAGCCCGGCCTGCTGGCCCTGCTGGCTGGCGCGCTGGCACTGCTGCGGCGCACACGCTAACGCACAGGACAAAGGCCGCGGCGCAGTCGCCGCGGCCTTTTTTTGCCGAAGGTAGCGCCGCGTTCAGCGGCTATGCTGACTGTTGCGGCGCAGTCGCCGCATGCCGCCGTCCCGCTGCTGGCAGCGATCTTTCCGGCCACAGTAATTAGTCTAATCAATTACCCCGGGAAGATCAATGCCGCGGCTGTGAATTTCTTCCGGCCGGCTGCCGAAGGGAATGCGGCACGCCGGTGCCGCTGAAGGGATGCGGGATTTCCATATCCCGCTACATTCTCGTGCAACACGATAATTTAAAGTTGCAGAGGTGCAGAAGTTGTCGGCGGTTCCGTGCGCGGTGCCTTCCGCCAGAAGCTGCAATCTGGAGATCGCACCTACCGTCAGTCCCGCCAACGGCGGGATGATCAACATTTCCTTCGCTGCGTGCGTTTCTGCCCGTAGCCGCCGCACGGCGTGCGGCGTATTCCGGGACACATCAGCCGCGGAACGCCGTTCCGCGCCTACATCTGCGCAGCGATCCCGGAGCGGGCGGGAGCGGTGGGGAACCATACCCAGGCGCCCGTCGCCGGAATCAGGAAAATCACGCAGCGATTGACCTGCCGCGCATGAAGTGCTATAGTATTGCAAGCGTTTGCACGACCGGCCGGTCACGCCGGCGGCACCTTTAGCCAGCTAACTAATGGAGAGCGTATGAAAACCACCGCCCTATTTGCGATCTGTGCCTGTCTAATTGTCTGCGTCTGCGCCACGTGCGCACGCGGGGAGAACCTTGCCACCAACGGCTCATTTGAAGTCGAAGGCTCGAACACGGCTTGGGCCGCTGACTGGAGCGGAACCCAGCCCGCCGCGATGATGCGGACCAACTCGGCGGCCTACGAGGGCAGCTGGTCGATGGCCTGCAAGGGCGGCGTGGAAGATTGGGCGCATGTCTTGCAGGTCTTTCCGCAAAACCTGGCGGGCAAGACAGTGCGGGTGACCTGCTGGATGATGTCGCCCAGCAGTGACTCAGCCGTGGCGCGACTGCCGGGCTCGTTCGCCAATTGCAGCGCGCTCCTGAAGCTTGAGCAGCCTGGGTCCACCGCCGCGATCCAGGAAATCCCTGCCATGAAAGATGTCAGCGCCGGCGGCGTGCGTGATATCTGGATTTGCGTGACCAATGAGGTCGCGTCCTTTCCGGCCGGGACGGTCAACTTCAAGGTTGTGTTGTTGGGCATCATGACCAGTGGCATCATCTATTACGATGACGTGCGACTGGAAGTCATTTCCCATTCGTCAGTGTCCAACCAACTGACGACCATCTTTCCGTGGTATGGCGGCAGCATCAGTGTCGCGCCGCCAAGCAGCGATGGCTTGTACGTTAGCAACGCGGTGGTGACGCTGACGGCCACCGCCGCCGCGGGCTTTAGCTTCGGCGGCTGGGGCAGCGACGGCAGCGGCATGCAAAATCCGCTGATCGTCACCATGAATGTGGCCAAGGCGGTTAGCGCCACGTTCAACCAGCATCCCCTTGCGTTTGTTGACAGCAATGTCTGGGAGACGTTCAACTCGCCGTTCTGGTCCGAGGCGCCGTGGTATGGCACCGAGCCGAATTCGCCGACGCGCCAGTTCTATTACACCAATGTCGAAGGCCGTGCGTGTCTGGCTTGTTATGTACCGAATTGCGGGTCGAACGCGCAACTGCACACCGACTTTGGCCTGTTTCCGCAGCCGCTGTCGAACAAGACCACCTGCGTCTACAGCACTTATGCGCCGGACATGGGCCAGACCTACAGCATGCGCGGCGTAACCAAAAACGAAAATGATGCCGACAACGCCATTGCCGTCATTAGCGTCAGCGCCGCCGGCTGGCAGACGATCGCCCCGGCCGTCATCAATCCGGACATGGCGTTGTGCATCTGGTGGATTATTTATGGCGGTTTTCCAGGCGACTTGGGCATGCCGGCCGGGCAAAGCCCGACCTTCTATATTGACGAGATGCGCGTCACCGGCGGCAGTGGACCGGACATGCTCGTGGATGACTTCACTGTCAACCCGACCTGGGTCGCGAGCGGCACCTGGCAGAAGCGCCCGCGCGAATGGCGCTATGATCCCAATTCGGACTACTCACGCCTGTGGTGGCCGGATCACGTCTACAGTGTCAACACCTTTGATCCCACCTTTGCCACAACCAACTTGTGCATGTCATTGACCTTTGAGCAGGGCACGTCCAACTATGCGCGCGCCTGGATTCCCGCGTCGGCGCCGTGTCTGGCGGATTTGTCGGCGGCGGCAGCCGTCGAAGCCGACGTGATGGTCAGCCAATCCAACACACCGGTCGCGCTCTGGTTCAAGAGTGGCGGCGAGGCGCTGACGACCTACATCGTCCAGCAGCCGGCCGGCTGGCAGCATCTGAGCTGGCTCATGCCGACCGGCGTCGACGTGGGCTGGACCAACGTCCAGCAAGTGGGTGTGATGGTGCGGACGGAGGCCGGTGACGCCATGACCGGCCAGTTGTTCTTGGACAACATCACGTTCCTAAGCGTGCCGGAGCCCGGCCTAATGGCGGTGCTGGTCTGCGCGCTGGCGCTGCTGCGGCGCACACGCTAACGTCCATGCCAAAGGCCGCGGCACAGTCGCCGCGGCCTTTGCGTTTGATTCGTGCCGGGCGCTGCCAAATCCGGGGAAGACCCAGTTCCGGCGACTCGAACAATGTGGTTGCTGCTATGCCGCTAGACGCTAATCGTGAATGGCAGTGCGCTTTCCCGCACCCTGGGAAGCCGGTGTTTTTCCCCACGGAAATCCCGGAAGAGGCAGGTGTAAAAGCCAGAAGGCGGTGCGGCGGCTGCGTGGCGCTGGCTTGGCAAGCTAAGGCACCAGCCAGTCCCGCTAGCGGCGCATGCGCGTCAACTTACTAATGAATGCGCTTACTAGGTGTCATACCAATTGTGGCCGCGGGCGCCTGCTTGGAGCTGCTTGGAGTCCCGTCATCGGCGTGGATCCCGTCAACGGCGCGGATGACCGCGGCTGCAGAAGCCGCCCTCACCGCGGGCGGCTACAAGGACACTGCAACGTAGAAAGCGCATTCATTAGTAAGAGGCCGAAGCCGCTTCTACGACAGCTACACTCGCGACGTTGACGCGCATGCGCCAGCGGCGGGATGGCGCCGGTATCTGCTGCCGCAAACTGAAAACGGAAAACTGCCGGTGCGCGTCGCCGGAACGGGGAAATCGCCCACTTGACATGGTCGTGTCTAATTCGCTATACTAATGCAAACGGTTGCGCACATCGACATCCAAGTGACCGGGTGCCAGCCATGCCATGATCACATACACTTACCACGGGAGGTGAGACGATGTCTGCGAATGCCGGCCGATGGTGCGGCAAATGCTTCGCGTTGTTATCCGTTTCATGTAACTTGCTTCCTAGAGGATCACAAATGAATGCCAAATTTATCACGTTGCTTTGTATCGGCGCGACTATGGCGGCCATGGCGGCTGAAGAGCCCATGGCGGGCACATGGTCGCTGGCGGGGCGCACCAAACAGCGCCAAGGCTGGAGCACCAACGGCACGCCGTTGACCACCGTGGCAGTGGTGTGGACCAATGCCAGTGTGAGTGCGTCGGGCATGCTGTGGGGCGGCGCGCCCAAGATGGGCAGCGCGGTCGCCGACAATGACCGCATTTATTTGAGCGCCAATAGTGTCGCCGCCAATAACAATGGCAACATCGTGGCCTTGGATCTCAGCACCGGCGCGCTGTTGTGGGGCACGAAGCTTTCGTACATTTATGCGATGGGCACGCCGGTCGTGACGGCCAATCGTGTTTATGCCAGCGAAAACAACGACACCGGCCCGGCCGCGCTGGCCTGTCTGGACAAGACCACCGGCGCGATCATCTGGAGCAACGGGGTGGACAACATTGTCGGCGGCGCGCTGCTGCTCAGCGACGGCAAAATATACTGCGGCTCGAAATGGGGCAGCGGCGGAATGCACTGCTATGATGCCGAGGGCGGCACCCAATTGTGGTTGAACACCGACGCCAATGTTGGTGAAGGCGTCCAGTACTGGGCCGATACCGGCGCGGCGCTCAACCCGGCCGGCACGGTTCTGTATTTTCGCAGCGAGCGCTTGGGCAAGATCGTCGGCGTTGATGCAACCACCGGGGTCGGGCTGTACTCTAACCAATACTTCAACGTCAATAATAACGAGGGCTGCCAACCGGTCGTGGACAACGACGGCAATGTCTACTGTGGCTTTGACGGCGTCTCGGCCGGGAGTGAGCCGGACATCGTGGTGAAATTCTCGCCGACCTTGGCGCAACTCTGGATCTACACGTTTGCCAGCGACAACGTCTGGGGTAATCGCGGCGCATTTGCGCTGAGCCCGGATCAGAAGACCTTGTACTGCGCCAATGCCGGCGCGTCCGGCACCGGCGTGACGGCACTGAACACGGCCGACGGCACGAAGAAGTGGGATGCCGGCTGCGGCCCAACCTCGGGCGGCATTGTCGTCGGCGCGCCGAGCAACATCGTCATCGGCGTGTTCACGGTCGGCGGCACGGCGATGGCGAAGGGCTTGCGTGACAATGGCGCGAGCGTCAGCACCCTGTGGACGGTCCCGCTGGCGCCGGACACCGGCTGGATGGGCGCCTCGAGCAGCAATCCCCTACTGCTGCCGGACGGCGATGTCGTCGTCGAGACGGCCTATGGCCTGATTGCGCGGATCGCGTACAGTCTGTATGTCTCGCCAACCAACCAACTGACGACCACCTTTTTGTGGTATGCCGGCCTAGTGACGGTGGACCCGACCGGCATAGGTGGCTGGTACACCACGGGCGACGTGGTGACGCTAACCGCCACGGCGGCGGCGGGCTTCACCTTCGGTGGCTGGGGCGGCGACGGTAGCGGCATGCAAAATCCGTTGATTGTGACGATGGATGTGGCCAAGGCCTTCAGCGCCACGTTCAACCAAAATCCCATTGCGTATATTGACAGCAATGTCTGGGAGACGTTCAACTCGCCGTTCTGGAACGACGCGCCGTGGTATGGCAATGAGCCGAACTCGTCGACGCGCCAGTTCTATTACACCAATGTCGAAGGTCGTTCGTGTCTGGCCTATTATGTGCCGAACTGCGGGTCGAATGCGCAACTGCACACCGACTTCGGCCTGTTTCCGCAGGTACTGTCGAACAAGACCACCTGCGCCTACACCACCTATGCGCCGGACATGGGCCAGCCCTACACTGTTCTCGGCGTGACCAAAAACGAAAACGATGCCGATAACGCCAAAACGGGCGTTACCGTCAACGTCGCCGGCTGGCAGACGGTCGACCCGGCCGTCATCAACCCCGAAATGGCGTTGTGCATCTGGTGGATTACGTATGGCGGCTTCCCGGGTGACCTGGGCATTCCGGCCGGGCAAAGCCCGACGTTCTATATTGACGAGATGCGCGTCACTGGCGGCAGCGGACCGGATATGATCGTGGATGACTTCACCGTCAACCCGACCTGGGTCGCGAGCGGCACCTGGCAGAAGCGCCCGCGCGAATGGCGCTATGATGTTAATTCCGACTACTCGCGCCTGTGGTGGCCGGATCACGTCTACAGTGTCAACACCTATGATCCCACCTTCGCCACCACCAGCTTGTGCATGTCGTTGACCTTTGACGCGATGCAGAGCGCGTCCAACTATGCGCGCGCCTGGATCCCCAGCGGGGCGCCATGCCTGGCGAATTTGTCGGAGGCCGCATTAGTCGAAGCCGACGTGATGGTCAGCCAATCCAACACGCCGGTCGCGCTCTGGTTCAAGAGTGGCGGCGAGGCGCTGACGACCTACATCGTCCAGCAACCGTCTGGCTGGCAGCATCTGAACTGGACCATGCCGACCGGCGGCGGCGTGGGCTGGACCAATGTCCAGCAAGTGGGCGTGATGGTGCGGACCGAGGCGGGTGACGCAGATATCGGCCAGTTGTTCCTTGACAACATCACCTTCCTAACCGTGCCGGAGCCCGGTGTGCTGGCCCTGCTGACCTGCGCGCTGGCCCTGCTGCGGCGCACACACTAACGCACAAGACAAAGGCCGCGGCGCAGTCGCCGCGGCTTTTTTTGTCAAATAGAGAACCGCCGTCAGCGGCGATGCTGGTTTTCTGTGCTCATGAGATGACAATGCCACAGGTGCAGACAGATATGTTCACCACGGCGCGCGTACGACACGCGCTGCTGGTTGGCTGCTTGTTCGCCGTCGGCGCGCTGCGCGTTGACGCGCTGGGCCCGCCGCTGGTGACGGTGCTCGGTGCGGAGGCGGATGGCGCCATTCTGGTGCTGACGGCGGCCTGTCCCGGCGCGACGCAGGTGCGCCTGGCCGAGCGGCCAAATTTAGTGCAGCGCGACTGGCAGGCGCTTGCGACCGTGCGCACCCAGCGCTATGCCTGGCTTGGCCCGGCCGGCACCGGCACGCTGTATTGCTTCTTCCGCGACAGCGCGGGTGATGTCGCGCGCACCTCCATTGTCGTGGTGGTCACCAATGCCGTGGTGGATCGCGTCTTTTCGGCGCTGTACCGCTTCTTCACCGATCCAAGTTCGCACCACAACTACCTGCCCTACACCTATGCCGGCAGTTTGATCTGCAATACCACCGAAATTGGCCTGTGGGCATTAAGCCATATGCTGGCCTATGACCAGCAGCGCGCCTGGTCGCCCACTTGGCCTGCGGCCCGCCAGAATATCGAGGGCACCCTGACGGTGCTGCTCGAATGGATGCACACCAACAAAGTATATCAAGGCCAGGCCTACTATCAGTTCTACCAATCGGTCAATCAATCGATTGTCAATTATAGTGTGCCCAGCATCGATAATGCGTTGTTGGACGCGTGCTTGTTGATGATTCGCGGCTATTGCGCGCAGCGGCCCTTCCTCGAAGGCACGGCCACCTTGACCAATCTGTGTGCACAATTGTTAAAGCCGAAGAATTATTCATTGTGGTACAGCAGCTATTACCATCGCTTCGGCTGGTTGCCGGAAAGCCCGGCGTCGTGCGATTATTATTCCGGCGAGAATCGCCTCATTAATTTCATGGCGCGCACACTGGCGCTTGAGTATGGCACCTGGAATTTTACCAGCAACGAGTTTGCCGTCACGCTGCGCTCGCCCTACTTGCTGCAACCGACGGTCAGCTATGATGGCATCGCGGTTCCCAAATGTTGTTGGGACGGCTCGCTCTTCACCTATTTGTTTCCGGCCCAATTTTACGACGAGCAGCAGATGGTCTACGGCTCGAACACGATGGACCGCGCCATCGCGGCCCAAATTGACTACATGCACAACAACGGGCGCTTTGCGTTTGGCATTTCGGACGGACCGCCGCCGCCCGGCATCCAGTATCAGATGGGCTGTCCGCCACGCGCCTCGAACAATTCCAACAGCGATCCCGACACTGGCTGTGTCAATCCGGGCGCATTGTCCATGTGCATGAACTCGGCCTATCGGCCGGAGACCATCGCGGCACTGCACTATCTGTTGACCAACAAGCCGGCCGCATTTTCAGACACGCTCGGCTTTCGCGGCACGATCAGTGTCATTGCCGATGCGATGAGCGCGGTCCACAGTGAACTTGACAACGGCCATGCCATCATGGCCTACGCGAATGCGTGCAACGAGACGGGCTGGAACGCGTTCTACGCCAATCCGGCGGTGGCGCGCGTGCATCAAGAGATCACCGGCGCAGCGTCTGGCCCGGCCGACTTTGCGCCGCCGGTGGTGGGCTTGTGGCCGACCGGCGGGTACTATAATGCCGCCCTCGCCGTGCAGGTGTGTGCCGATGACACGGGCGGTTCGGGGGTCAGCGGCATTTGGTATACCACCGCGGGCAGCGATCCATGGACCAGCACGGCGCGCGTCAGCTACATCGCGCCGTTTGTCTTGTACACCGACGCGGTCGTGCGCATGGTCGCCACCGACAACGCCGGCAATGAATCCGTCGAATATCAGGCGGTTTACACGATTGTGCCGGAAGGCGTGGGCATGGGTATGCTGATGGCACTCATGCTGACCATGGCGCGGCGTCAATGTGCATGAGCTGTTCCATGCGTGACACGCATGCTGGTGCCAGCAGGGAGGTGGCACCTTGAACACGCGTGCGGCCCTTATCCTTGCGGCGCTGGTGGGCGGCATTGTGCAGCATGCGGCGGCGCTGGGCCCGGCCACGCTGCGTGTGCTGGATTATGACGCCAGCGGCGTGGTCGTGGTCGCGCAGGCGGCGTGCCCGGGTGCCACCCAGGTGCGCCTGAGCGAACGGCAGAATCTCATTCAACACGACTGGCGGCCCTGCCCGGGCGCCGTGACGCAGAACTATGTCTGGCTCGGCCCGGCCGGCACCGGCACGCTCTACGCCTTCTTTCGCGACGCGACCGGCGCCAGCGCGCGCACACAGGTCGCCGTGCAGATTACCAATGCCGTCATTGATCGCGCGTTTGCCGCAACCTATAGTTATTTTGATGACAGTCGCACTGCTATTGATTACCTACCGCTGGGCTATTATCCGGCCGGCTATCATTGCAACACGACCGAGATCGGCTTGTGGGCGCTCAGTCATATCCTGGCCTTTGATCAAGCGCGCGCCTGGTCGCCGACGTGGAGCACCACCAGTTCGCGCATTTATCATACCTTGACGACCTTGCTGCAGTGGCTGCAGACCAACAAAGTGTATCAAGGTCAGGCATTTTATCAATTCTACAATTGCGACACGCGCGCGGTGCTGAACTATAACGTGCCGAGTGTTGACAACGCCCTGCTGGACGTGTGCCTGTACACCATCTACGGCTATTGTGCCCAGCGGCCGTATCTGCAAGGCGTTGACACCTTGACTAATCTGTGCGCGCGCATTCTGCGGCCGCGCAACTATGCCTTGTGGTATACGCAAAGCACGCACCGCTTTGGCTGGCTGCCCGGCAGCCCCAGTTCGTGCGATTTTTACTCCTGCGAAAACCGGGTGATCAATTTTATTGCGCGCGCGTCCGCGCTCCAGTTCGGCACGTGGAATTTCAGCAGCAATGAGTTCGCCCTCAGTTTGCAGCACCCGTCGTTGCGCAAGGAAACGCGCAGCTATGATGGCATCACCGTGCCGGCCTGCAACTGGGACGGAACGCTGTTCACCTATTTGCTGCCGGCAATGTTTTTCAATGAAATGGCGATGCCATACGGGACCAACAGCATTGACCCGGCCGTGGCCTGCCAAGTGCGCTACATGCGCAATCTGGGCCGGCGCGCTTTTGGGATTTCCGACGGGCCGGGGCCGCCGGGCATTTCGTATACCATGGGCTGCCCGCCGCGTGCATCCGATAATCCCGACAATGATCCCGACACCGGCTGCGTCAATCCCGGCGCGCTAGCGATGTCGCTCGTCACGGCGGCGCGCCGCGAGACCGCCGCCGCTGTCGACGCGTTATTGACGAATGCGCCCGCGGCTTTTGCCGCCGACCTTGGCTTTCGCGGCACGATCAGCGTGACCAGCGCGGCGATGGCCGGCGTCTGGAGTGAACTCGACAACGGCCATGCCATGCTGGGCTACGCCAATGCCTGCAACGAGACGGGCTGGAATGGTATGTACGCCACGCCGGCCATTGTGCAGACGCACACAGAGATTGCCGGCACCGCGCCCGCAGATTTCACGCCGCCGGTCGTCTGGGCAACCCCCGTTGCCGGCGCCTACGACCATCCCATTGACGTCGCACTGGCGGCCCAGGATACGCCGGGAGGCAGCGTGGCGGCGATCTGGTATACGCTTGACGATAGCGATCCGCTGACCAGTGCAACGCGGTTGGTCTACACCGGCTCGTTCCCGCTGGTCACCGGCACGGTCGTGCGCATCAGCGCGGCCGACGGTGCCGGCAATGAAGCGCGCCCGCAAGTCTACGCGTACCAAGTCGTGCCCGAACCGGCGCTGCTGTTCGTCGCAGTGCTGCTGGCGGTGCCATGCGTGCGCACCCGCTGGGTGGTTTAATGGGTGCGATCCCGCGCTGTTCTTTAACACGACATCGCGGGACGTTATCCATTCTGTTGCTGCTGCTGGCCCTAAGCATGACGTCGAGTTGTTCAAAGAACGCGGTGCCTGCACCGGTCGCGCCCGTGCCGCCACCGCCACCGGCGCCAAGCCTGGCGGATGCTGCATTTGTGGACGAGATCGCGCGCGCGGCCTTTTCTTATTTCATGCGTGAAACGGACCCGCGCACCGGCCTGACACCCGACTGCTTGCGCGCGTCGTGGTGCAGCAGTGCGGCCTGCGGGTTTGCCCTCAGTGCCCTGGCCTATGGCACCGAGCGCGGCTGGATCGCGCGCACCGATGCGCTGCAGCGCGTGCAACAAACGCTGACGACGTTCCAGAATCCAGCGCTGCAGCGCGACGGCTTGTTCCCCCATTTCCTCACCATGGAGGGCCAACCCGTCTTGGAAGGTGAAACCGGTATTTCGACGATCGACTCGGCCTTATTGCTGATGGGCGTGCTGACCGTCGGCGAATATTTCGGTGGCGCAGTTCAGGCCCAAGCCCACGCCATGTTCAGCAATGCAAACTGGCGCATGTTTCTCAGCCCCGACCACACTGTGCCACTGGTCTCCATGCTGTGGGCGCCGGCCGTGCCCGGTGCGTTGGCTGGCACGGGCACGCTGGTCAAGTGTTTGTGGTCGGATTACACTGATGAAACTGTCCTCATCAATGTGCTGGCGTGTGGCACGCCGAACGCGGCTCATCGTCTGCCGGGCTCGGCATTCTATGCCTGGTCCCGCCCGCATGTCGAATATCCGCCCGGCAATACTTTCATTCGTTCCTACCCCAATACGCTGTTCACGTATGCGTTTGCGCACCTCTGGCTTGACATCCGTCATTTCGGCGTGGATGCGCACGGCGTCGATTGGTGGAGCAATAGTTATCGCGCCTGCGTCGCCAACCGCGCGTTTGGCGTGGCGCATACCGATCGCTTTCACACCTTTGCCACCAATCGCTGGGGGTTGAGCCCGTGTTACGATGGCGACACCTATCTGGTGCCGCAGCCGATGCCGAATGGTCTGGGGCATGATTGGGATATCAATGGCACCATCGCACCCTATGCGGCCGGCATGGCGCTGATGTTCATGCCGGCGCACGCTCTGGCCGCCCTGCGCGAAATGCGCACCCTCGTGCTGAGCGGCACGCCGTTGTGGTGCGCGCCCGACGAGGGCGGCTATGGTTTCTGGGATTCGTTCAACATGGACAGCACGCCGCCGCGCGTGACCCAGACCATCGTGGGCATTGACCAAGGCCCGCTGCTGATGGCCTGCGCCAATTACCGCGATCAGTTTTTCTGGCGGCTCTTGCGCAGCAATGAGATGGTGCGCAGCGCCTTCGCCGCGTTTGAGTTTCAGCATGTGCCGTAGTTCATCGTTCATGGTTCAACAAATGAGATATGTAAAGATAGCCGTGTGCTTGGCGCTCCTATGGTGTTTGCAGATGGTTGCGGTGCCGTCTGCCGGCGTCGCGTCCGCCTCATCCGGCACCGGCGCATTTGATCCGCGTTATGCCATTGATGGCGATCCTGGCACGCGCTGGGCCAGCGACATGCGCGACGGCGAATGGTGGCAGCTCGCGCTGGCGCAGCCACAGTGCATCGCCGGTATCAAGATTGACTGGGAGACGGCCTACGCCGAACAGTATCATATTGACGTGGCCGGGGCGGACACAAACTGGCACACCATCTACGCCACCCGCGACGGCGACGGCCAAACGGATTTCATCTTTTTTGCGCCGGTGACGGCCGCGTTTGTGCGCATCAATTGTGAGCGGCGCGCGACCGGCTGGGGCAATTCAATCTACGAGCTGGCCCTGCTGGCCGCGACAAACGCGCCGCGGATTGTCGCCTCGGCCGCCGGCACGAATCCGGCCGCGCTCATGGATGGGACGACTGCCACGGTCTGGCGCGCCGCCAGTGCAACCGGCGCATGGGTCACGCTCGCGTTCGCCGACGCCGTCGCGCTCAGCGGCCTGACGCTGCACAGCCCTGCGCCGCAACAGTGCGCCGTGCAATGCTGGTCTTCATCGAATGGCGTGGCGTGGACGCCAGCGTCGGCGTGGCACACGCTGGCCGGCGCGGATGAGACGGTGCTGTTTGCCCCGCTGACGACACGCTGGCTGTGCGTGGCCTGTTCCGGCGCGGTGGCCTGTGTGATCGGCGAGCTCGAGTTGGTCTGTGGCAGCCGCGTGCCGGGCGCCGAACGCCTGTACCAGTTGCGCGCGCGCAGCGGGCGTCCAGGATTGCTGCCATTATGGACTTCGCGTCACCAGGAATTTTGGACGATTACCGGCGTCGAAGACCATCCGCAAGAAATGCTGCTCAGTGAATTCGGCCTGGTCGAACCGTGCAAAAACGGGCCGTGCATTCAACCTTTTTTGTTGATGGACGGCAAGGTCATTACTTATGCGGATGTGGCTGTCGAGCAAGCGCTGGAGGACCACGTGCTGCCGCTGCCGCGCGTGACCTGGCAGACCAACAACTGGCGCCTGACGATCCGCGCGCTGGCCGATGGCACGGCCACGTCGGCCTGTGGCTATGTTGAGTATGCCCTGCAGAATCGCGGCACCCACGTGCTGACGGCCTCGCTCGCGCTGGTCGTCCGTCCGCTGCAACTCAATCCGCCATGGCAGCATGGCGGCGTCGCGCCGATCTTTACGGCGGTGTGGCACACTGCGGCGGCAACGCTGACGTTGCTGCGCGACGGGGCCCCGTTCTTGTGGTGCCCGAACACTGCACTGCAGCGCTGCGGCGCGCAGGCATGGAACAACGGTGATGCCGGCGATGCGATTCTGGTCGGCGCGCCGCTGCCGGCCGCCGCATGCGACAAAAATGGCATGGCCAGTGCCGCGGCCCTGTTTTCTTTCGTGCTGGCACCGGGGGCGCGCGCCACACTACCAGTCGCGTTGCCATTGGACGCAACCTGCCTGGCGCCCGACCTGCGCCGCGTGGCGTTTCCGATTCTGCTGCGTGACGCCCGGCGGCAGTGGCAAAGCGTGACCGCGCTCGAAGGGCTCGCCATCCCTGATCCCGCCTTGGCTGACTTCGCGCGCAGCATGCTGGGCTACATCGCCCTGACGCGCGATGCCGCGCTGTTCAAGCCCGGCCCGCGCAATTATAATCATGCCTGGATGCGCGACGGCGCGATCACCAGTATTGCGATGTTGCGCTACAACCGCCCGGCGCTGGTGCGCGAATTTATTCTGGCGTGCCTGCCGCTGATTGCCACCAATGGCTGGGTGCCGTTCCTTGTTCTGGAAACCGGCGCGCCCGCCGGCAGCGGCTACAACATCACCAGCGGCGAAGGCCAGGAATACGACAGCCAAGGCGAATTCGTGCACATGGTGCGACAATATGTTGACTACACCGGGGACACGCAGCTCTTGGCGCGCGTATATCCGGCGGTGCGCAACGCGTTGTGCTTTGCGCGCGACATGCGCCGCCGGCGCATGACCGACGCGTATCGCACCGAGCCCGACAAGCAGCCGTATTTCGGCCTGCTGCCGGAGTCGAACAGCCATGAGGGCTACTTCCCGGCACGCCACAGCTATTGGGACGATTTCTGGGTGCTGCGCGGCCTCAGAGACGGCGCGGCCTTGGCGCGCAGAACCGGCCATGCCGGCGATGCACGCTGGATGCGCGCCGAAGCTGCCGACCTGCAGCGTTGCATCCGCGCGTCCATCTCGACCGTCGTGGCGCGCACCCACATCGAGTATGTGCCCGGCTGTGTCGAGCTGGCGGACCCGGATCCAACCTCGACCGCCATTGCTCTCTCCGCCTGCGACGCACAACAAGTGATCCCATTTGGCTTGCTCACCAATACGTTCGCGCGCTATTGCGCCCAAATTCACGGCCGCATTTACGACAACAAACCCGACTCGTTCACGCCCTATGAAGCCCGCAATGTGGACGCCTTGGTGCGCATGGGCCACCGCACCGAAGGACTCGCCTTGTTGCGCCATCTGGTCAACCAATGCACGCGCCCGCCGGGCTGGAACCATCTCGCCGAGGTCGTGCATGCCGACCCGCGCAGCCCCGCGTACATTGGCGACATGCCGCATACATGGGTCGGCGCCGATGTCCTGAACGCGATCCGCACCCTGTTTGTCTATGAAACTGGCGGCGCGCTCGTGCTGGGCGCCGGCCTCGATCCCGCTTGGCTCGCGCAGGGCGTCGCCGTCACCAATCTGCCGACACCGTATGGCACGCTGTCATACTCGCTTAGGCAGACGGGCACCGCGATCAGGTTTGCCGCCCGTGGCGATGCGCGCCCGCCGAAAGGCTTCCGGCTGATGCTGCCCTGCGACGTCGTTGTGACAGCACCCGGCATAGTCTGTCAGGGAAATCAAATAAGCTTTTCACGGTTGCCGGTGCAGTTCAGCGGCACCAAAAACATAGTTCAATAAGACCAAGGCATACTATGCGGTTCCCCACAAAGTACGGCCACTTTTCTGATGATGGCAGCGCGTACATCGTCACCACGCCCGACACGCCGCGCCCGTGGGCCAATGTGCTGGCCAATCCGGACTACGGCATGATCCTGTCGCACACCGGTGGCGGCTATAGCTGGGTGTTCAGCTCGAAAATCAGCATGCTGACGCGCTGGAATCAAGACATGGTGGGCGATGCCGACGGCAAACTGGTCTACGTCAGCGAACCAGCCCGCAAAAAAAACTGGACGATTAATTGGAATCCATGCGCCGATGCCGGCGGCGATTTCTGCTGCACGCACGGCATTGGCCACTCAACCCTCGAACGCACGCTCGACGACGTGCATGCGCGCATGACCTGCTTTGTGCCACCCGGCGACCCGCTTGAAGTGTGGCTCGTCGAGCTCACCAATTTGTCGCGTGCCACGCGCACACTGCACCTGCAATCCTATCTTGACTGGCTGTGCGACCAATGGCCGGATGCCCACCGCGAGTTTCATCGCACCTTTCTTGAAACGGCCTACACGCCCAAGACCCGCACGATTTGTGCCCGCAAGCGCAAATGCGATGTTCCGCACGAAGGGCAGACGTCGCCGTGGTGGCCCTACACCGCCTTTCATGCCGTCTCGCTTGCACCGACCTATGCCTGCGGCGACCGCGCCGCGTTTCTTGGCCGCAATCGTACGCTGCGCGACCCGCAGGGCCTTGCCGCGCCGCAGGACAAGAATGCTTTCGGTCGTTATGGCGACGCCTGCGCCAGTCTGCGCGTCGCCGTGAAGCTCGCGCCGCGCGCGACCACCACAGTGGTCTTCGTCCTCGGCGCGGCGCGCACAGGCGCACAGGCCGCCAGCCTTGTGCGCCGCTATGGTAGCGTGGACGCCGCCCGCGCCGCATTGGCAAAAACAAAAAAGCACTGGCAAGTGTTGCTCGGCAGCTTATCATGCGCGACGCCCGACAAACGCGTGGATGTCATGGCCAATCACTGGCTGAAATATCAAGCCATTGCCGGCCGCATGTTCGCCAAAACGGGCTATTATCAAAACAGCGGCGCGTTCGGCTTTCGCGACCAATTGCAGGATTCGCAAGTCTGGCTGCCGCTCGCGCCGGAACGCGCCCGTAACCATCTCAAGCTTTGTTGCGGCGTGCAGCACCGCGACGGCTCGGTCGCCCATTGGTGGTTCCCCGACACGAACATCAAACATCGCAGCAATTGTTCCGACGATTTTCTGTGGCTGCCGCTGATCCTGACGCAGTATCTTAAGGAAACCGCCGATGTTGCCCTGCTCGACGAGCGGGTGGCGTTTGATGACGGTGGCCAAGGCACGGTACTCGACCATGCCCTGTGCGCCGTGGAGCGCGGGCTGCAGCGCCTCAGCCCGCGCGGCTTGCCGTTGCTCGGCGATTGCGATTGGAATGATGGTCTCAGCTCGGCCGGCGACCAGATGCGCGGCGAATCCATCTGGCTCGCGCATTTTCTCTATTTGGTGCTGAACGAAATGATCACTTTGCTCCGCCGCTTGAAACGCGACGGACCTCGCGCACGGAAATGCGAGCGCGCCGCCGCCGCGCTGCGCACTGCGCTCAACAAATATGGCTGGGATGGCCAGTGGTTCTGGCGCGCAACGACGGACGAAGGTGCGGTCCTTGGCGCGCATGCCTGCCGCGACGGCCGCATCTTTCTCAATGCACAAACATGGACGGTCATTGCCAACAGCGCTCCTTCTGCACGCCAGCAACAAGCCATGCGGGCCGCGCGCCGCTTATTGTACAAGCCCTACGGTTCACTCCTGCTGTATCCCGGCTACACCGTGCCCGATCCGCGCATTGGCTACTTGACGCAATATGCCTCGGGCTTGCGCGAGAACGGCGGCGTCTACACGCATGCCGCTGTCTGGTCGGTTTTGGCCGAAGCGCTGCTGCATGATGCGCCGCGCGCGTTCGACCGCTTTGCCGCGCTCTGCCCGATCAAACCGGCACGTCAGGCCGAACGCTATGCTTGTGAACCGTATGTCCTGCCCGGCAACATTGACGGCCCGGCCTCGCCGACACCCGGCCGCGGCGGTTGGACTTGGTACACCGGCTCGGCCGCCTGGCTGTTTCACGTGCTGAACAGTTGGATCCTGGGTGTGCGTGCAACCTATGACGGACTGATCATTGATCCATGCATTCCGGCGGCGTGGCCGCGCTACACGGTCGCGCGCCTGTTCCGTGGCGCGCGTGTGCGCATTACCGTAAAAAATCCTCGCCGCGTCTCGCGTGGTGTGCGATCAGTCACGGTGGATGGCCGCCCGGCAAAGATGCCGCTGACCTTCGCGCCCGGAACATCACCGGTCGTCGTCGTCACCATGTGATCTGCGATGTGGCCGCGCACCTGGGTTCGTCTGCTGCATTCCAGCAACCCGGCGCCGCGCGCGCGGCACCTCTGCGGGAGGGTCGCCAGCCCGGCGACCGTGCTGCTCTGGGTGCTTCCTGCGCCTTGACCACGATGCCGGCAAATGGTATACTACGGTATGCAAACGACGGTCATCAAAAAGAGAAATCTCGGTGAGTCCTCTGCCGGTGATGACCGGCTGTTTTGGTTGTCGCGCCCGCCCACCGAGCGCGTTAGTGCCGTTGAAATTCTGCGCCGTCAGCACCATGGAAATACAGCCCGACTTCAGAGACTTGTTCGCATTGTTCAACGCGCACAAGGTTGAGTACCTGATCGTTGGAGGGTACGCTCTGGCTTTTCACGGAGCCCCCCGCTATACCGGCGATATCGATGTCTTCGTACGCCCCAAAAGCACAAATGCGCGGCGTGTTCTTGATGCCTTAGCTGCCTTCGGTTTTCAGTTTCCCGATCTAACCATTGAAGATTTTGACAATCCTGACAAGATCGTTCAGCTTGGCGTGCCGCCCGTGCGGATCGACCTGATCACCTCTATCACCGGCGTGTCGTGGGATGAAGCCGACGCGTCAAAAGAAGCCGGAACATTCGGCGACGTGCCCGTCTATTATATTGGCCGAGAACGCTACATTACCAACAAGCGCGCCAGAGGACGAATAAAAGACTTGGCAGACCTCGCCGCGCTGGAAGAAAAGTGACCAACGCCACGTATGTACCGGCGTGTCGAGCGGGGTGCGGAAACCACGTAGAATAAGAAGTTTGGGCACAGGATGAAATGAGATGAAAGGGAAATGGATGGCGATGTGCGCCGTGGTCTCCGCTATACTCTCGATTGCATTTTCCGAAGTCTCTTCGCCACGCTATCTCGGGCTAGTCAGCACCGCGCTTACGCTCGGCGTTTTCTCCATTCTTGCCTGCATCTCACTGTTGGTCACATCATCGAGCAAAGGGAAATGGGCCATTCTGGTCGTGCTCCTTCCGGTGCTGGTCTTCACCATCGACAATGTGGGCAGATTGATGAGCATACTCGGCGTCGGAGGATTCAGAATCCTAATATAGTAGGCCCGAGCAACCGCCCTCAACAAAACCGGGGTCAGTGATAGGCTTATGTTGTCAGCAACAGATTTGGGCGGTTGGCGACCCGCAGCGCGCGCGGCACCTCCGCGGGAGGGTCGCCGGCCCGGCACCCATGCTCTTCTGGATGCTTCCCGCGATTTGACAAGCGCGCGTGCCACTGGTACACTATCAAGCAGGATCAACGAAAAAAACTACGGACACTGTAGCATTGGAAGTTCGGCATAAGAAATGCAACAGGGATCGTTGAATGCAAAGTCCTAATAATGGAGACAAACCATGAAGCGTATTATTGCATGCAGACCGGGATGCTATGAGCTTCCATTGCCCGCGGCCATGGCGGCGTTGAAGGGCGCCGGAATAGACAACGTCGAACTCGAAGCGCCCAATGACAATGATTATGACAGGCTCGCCGGCCTGGCGGCCGATATGGGAATGCACATATCCTCGCTGGGTACGGGCACGCAGGTGGACGATCCCGAGCAGGTCGCCGCGCTCGAACGGATCATTGTGGGCACCGCACACATCGGGACCCGGATCATCTTTCTGGCCGCATCTGTGAAGCACGCGAGTTACGCGGAGGGCCTCGAGGTCCTCAAAGGGCTTGCGGAAAAGGCGCGGCAGGCCCGCGTGGTCCTGTCAGTCGAGACGCACGTCCCGTTCGGCCATAACGGTGACACAGCCCGGAGAACAATCGAGACGGTCAATTCCGCGGGGCTGGGCTATAATTTCGACACGGCCAACATTTACTATTACAACCCGAAGGGCATCGATGCGGTTGAGGAATTGAAGAAGGTACTGCCGCACGTGACGAGCGTGCATCTGAAAGACTCCGCCAAGGGCGAACCAGGCAGCTTTGACTTTCCTGTTTTCGGAGAGGGGATCGTCAATTTCCCCGAGGTGTTCAGGCTTCTCGATACCCAGGGCTTCACGGGTCCCTACACGCTGGAGCTTGAGGGCCCGCTGGTGGCGGGTCTCCCGGTCAAAGAGCGCACAAAGAAGGTTAAGGCCTGCCTCGACTACCTGCGACAGATCGGCGTGATGGAGTAAGGCGCTTTTCATGAGCTGAAATTGGCGAACATACGGAGCGCGAGACTATGTCAAAGAAACTGCGGGTGGGGATTGTTGGGTGCGGCGGCATCGCCGGGGCACACCTTAGGGGGTATGCGGCCGATGAAAATGTCGCTGTTGTTGTCGTGTACGACAAGGCCGCGCGTGCCACGGCGGCGTTCGCGAAGCAGTGCGGCGCCGACGTTGCACAGTCCACGGAGGAGATGATCAAAAAACATCGACTCGACGCGGTCAGCGTCTGTTCACCGCCCGCCGCACACTTGGAGAACTGCCGCCCGTTCATCGACGCCGCAATCCCGATTTTGTGCGAGAAACCCATCGAAGTGAACGCCCAATCAGCGGCCGCCCTGGCCAAGCTCGTCAGGGAGAGCGGGGCGTTGTTCATGCCCGCGTTTTGTCATCGGTTCCATCCCGCCGTGATTGAACTCAAGAAGCTGATCAGGGAAGGGGTGCTCGGCGAACCCCTGCTGTTCCGGAACATTTTCGGCGGCTATAACGAGATAGCGGACAATCACCGGGCAGATCCCAAGTTGTCCGGTGGCGGGCCTTTGATTGACCACTGCTGTCACTCCGTCGATCTCTTCCGGTTCCTCGTCGGTGATCCGACGTATGTGCAGGCGATTGCCGGAAACATCATGCAGGATCTGCAGATCGAAGATTTCGGGATGTTTCATTTGTCCGTCGCCGACAGGAGCTTCGGCGAGGTTACCGGCAGCTATTCCTTGAAAGGCTGCGGCAATTCCGTCGAGTGGTATGGAACCAAGGGCTGTGCCGTGGTCAGCTACTTCAGTGCAGACTATCCGGATCTGTCCTACATCGTTGGCGGAGCGGACAAGAGGATCGAGGTCGATTGCGCGGCGCATCCCGACCGGTTTGTTGCGGAGATCGGGCATTTCCTCGGGTGCGTTCGCAAGCAGCAGACGCCCGCGCTTACGGTTGAAGACGGCCTTAAGGCAAACCAGATTGTTGCGGCGCTGTATGAGTCCATCAGCCGTGGCGCCAGAACGGCAGTTGACTATCGGGTCGCTGGCTAGGCTGAAGGAAAAGAAGTGGAAGCAGGCCGAGCAGGGTGCAACCCGGGCCCTTGACGGGCACGGCCCCGTGTGGTATAGTCTAGCTTGATTATGGTACCGGTATCATTTAAGGCAGCGAAAACGGCGCGCAGTCAGCGCCGCGTCACCATGCGCGACTTGGCGCGCATGGCGGGCGTGTCCGCCATTACCGTCTCGCGCGCCTTGAGCCCGGATGCCACTGCGAGCGTCAAACCCGCCACCCGCGCGCGCATCGCGCAGTTGGCTCACAAATGGCATTTTCGACTCAATCGCATGGCACGCGCCTTGGGCGGCGGCAGCACCCAGACTGTTGCCCTGATTCTGCCGGATGTCGAAACCAAACATTTTTTGGCCAGCGCGTATTACGCCACGGTCGTGATGCATGCCCTGGCCGTTCTGAAAGCCAGGCAAATTGATTTGAAAGTACATAGCGTGCGCACAGATGCGCCCGTGGCATTAATCACCGACCTGTTGCCGCAATTGGTTGTTGACGGGCTGCTGGTCGCCGGCATTGATATCCAGGACGATGCCGCGACGCACACGGCCCGCGGCATGCCGCTGGTGTTGCTGAACTGCGGTTCGGCGCCAGCGGTCTGCGTGATTGACGCCGACAACGCCACCGGCGGCCGTCTGGCGGGTGCGCATTTTCTGGACCACGGCCATCGCGCCTTGGGCATGCTCTGCGGCCCGCGCGCCAATCGCAATGCGCGCGACCGGCAGCACGGCTATCGCGCGGCACTGCAAGCGCGTGGCGTGCCGGTCCGCGCCGACTGGTTTGTTCATTCCGGCTTCGGCGTGCGTGAGGGCTATGCCGTCGCCCAGCGCATCTTGTCGCTGCGGAAACGGCCGACCGCGTTATTCTGTGCCAATGACGAGCTGGCCTTGGGCGCACTCAGCGCACTGCGCGCGCGCGGCCTGCGCTGCCCGCGCGACCTCGCCGTCATCGGCTTCGATGACATGCCGACCGCCCAGTATGCCGATCCGCCCTTGACCACCATTGCGCAGCCGCTGGAAGCCATGGTGCGCACCGCGCTGGATAATCTGCTGACCTTGATCGCCGGCGGCACGCCGCCCCTGCAAACCGTTTTTCCGGTGACACTGGTCGAACGCGCCTCGGTGGCCAAGCCCATGTCAGCGACCGCTCACACATAGATTGGAGTTGCCATGACCCGCCTTTATTCAGTCATTCTCGTTGCGATTATTGGAGTACTTATGCAAACCCCGCGCTGTGCCGCTGCATCCACCAATCAGTTGTATCGGGTTGTTTGTGACGATGGCCGCTATTGGTTCGTGCGCGGCGACGAACAGCTGCTGTTGTTTGGCGTCAACTGCGTAGACGCCGGCGCCGGGACGACCAGCGGCTGGGCGCGCGTGCAGTCATGGGGGTTCAATGTCGTGGCCGGCTGGAGCGATGAGCGCTTGTATGCGCAAGGCATGCCGCACACGCGCGTGGCTTGGCTGGGCGGTTGGGGTGCGGCCGCATCCGCATTGGTGGATGTCTTCAGCGATGAGTATCTGCAGCGCTTCAACGAATCGGTCGCGCGCGACATCATGCCGCATACCAACGAAGCGGGCCTGATCGGCTGGTTCGCCAACAATGAGATGGCTTGGTACGGTGATTTTGGTTGGCCGTCCGATCCAACGCACGCGCTGCTGTACAAGTATTGCAGTCTGCCGTCGAACGCGCCCGGCAAGCAAGCGTTGGTCGCCTTTTTGCGCGCCCGCGCCGGCAATAATCTCGCCACGTTTAACACTACCTGGGCACCGGCCATCCGCTCGTTTTCCGCCCTTGGCGCCTGCACTACATTGCAGCCGCGCACGGTCGCGGCCCAAATCCAAATTCTTGACTGGACGGGCGTCGTGGCCGACCGGTATTTCGCCATGGCACGCGCGGCGATTTACACCAACAGCCCCGGCACCCTCTTTCTGGGCGTGCGCTTTGCCGGCGGCGCACCGCGCGCCGTACTCGAAGCCTGCGGCCGCTATGCCGATGTCGTCAGTCTTAATCTCTACCGCAAAGACGGGACGATTGACATACCCTATCTTGATAACATTTATGCCTTGACCAAAAAGCCACTGCTGATCACCGAGTTCTCCTGGCGCGCCATGGAAAACGCGTCCGGCAATCCCAACAGCCGCGGCGCCGATGTCACAGTTGCCACCCAGGCCGACCGCGCCAAGCGTTGCACGGCCTACTGCACGGCGCTGGCAAAACTGCCCTATTGCCTCGGTTGGGATTGGTTTCAATATGGCGATCAGCCGCCCGGCGGCCGCTTTGACGGCGAAGATTCCAATTACGGCTTGGTCTCCATTCACGATCAACCATATCCGCTGCTGACGAAGGCGCTGGCCGCCGTGCATGCGCGCGCCGGCTCGTTGCACGGTCGCTCGCCGCATTCATTGCCCACCGCGTTCAACCCGGCGGCATGGTATGAATTGCGCAGCGTCACGGTGCGGCGCATGTCATCCGGCGCGCGCGTGCAACCAAAGATCATCTGGCCCCGCCCGTTCGCCGCCGCCGCGCTGAACACATGGGCGGATGAAAACGCCGGCGCAAAGGTGCGCGCGACGGTGGTCAGCAACATGTTGCGCATCGTTGCCACGCCCAAGGGCTGGGGCTGCGGCGTGGATCTGCCGCTCGGCCGCGCGCACAAGACCGACGGGATCAACGCCGCCGGTATCCTGCATGTGCACCTGCGCGCGCGCATTCCGGCCGGTAATCAGGTCGTGCTGATGGTCAGCGAGAGCGGCGCGGCCGCATTGGGTGAGCAAACCTATAGCGGACTGCGCGGCGCGGATGGTGAATCGTTCTGCTCGCCGCCGTTGGTCGGCACGGGCGCGTGGGTCACGTATGATCTGCCCTTGGCTAATTTCACACTCAACACGGCCTACGGCAATCAGCGCGGCAACTGCGTGATTGACACGCAGGCCTTGCGCACGCTGGGCGTGTTTCTGTCCGGCACGCAACCGGCCTGCGCACTCGAACTTGCCACGCTGACGCTGGCGCCCTGATAGTCGCAGGCCACGCCGTGACTGCACGCTGCGCTTTCGCGGCAACAAGGCCGCTATGTACATGGTCTCGCCGTGAAGAAATTGTCGCCATCTGCATATGTCCATTGTGACTGTGTGACCCCATAAATCGTCGTTTTGGCCAAATGCCGGCTGCTGTTGTCTGTAATTAGCATTTTGTGTAGAATATGAAAGGCGTGTGCACGCAGTGTGCGTGTAGATGGCCACGGACGTTGGTAACCGTTCGCTTGGCTCGCGCGAAGAACTACATGACGTAACAGGCAAGGAGTATGATGAGCAAAAAAGACCGTGCGGCACAGCACCATTTCCGTATCCAAGCCGATGGGTTTCTGCGCGAATGGCTATTGCTGGGGCCCTTTGGTGGCGATGCGCGCGACATTCTTGACTGCGCCTGCATCCCTGAAGCATCCGTCCTGCCGCGGGTTGGCCTGGTCGTCAACGGCTGCGCCTGGGTTACGACCGCCACGTCGCAGCGCGAGATTAACCTTACAGATCTGGGCGACGAATGGAAGGCGATCACGGGTTGCGCCTATGCCCATGTCTATCTGCACAGTCCGGCACGCACCTGCGTCGTGCTTGCCTTAGGGTCGGATGACGGCGCGGCTGTCTGGCTGAACGGGCAGCGGGTCTTCGCCCTCAACGCGATGCGGGGCCTGCAGTGCGATGAGAACCGCATCTGCATGGAATTGGATGCGGGCTGGAACCGCGTGCTGCTGAAAGTGCAGCAATACGGCGGGGGTTGGGGTTTCTGTGCGCGCTTCTTGTCGGCGGGCAATGTGCCGCTGGCCGGCTTGACGTGCGTACTGAATGACCCGCATGACGGGCAATGGCCCACCCATACGGCGCCGGCGCCGCGCCTGGCTGTCTACGCTGGCCCGCGCACACATACCACGGATGCAACGCTGCTGCGCTTCACGCTGCACAATTTGTCCGCGCGCCGCACGCCGCCCGCGCGTCTGCACACCGCCGCCGATGCCGCCGCATGCCCGACTGTGCCGGTGCCGGCGCTCGAACCCGGCGCACAGCATGTCTGCGACCTACGCGTGCCGGCCGCGCGCTTGGCCGCGGCGTTTACTGCGCCGATCCGGCTGTGCGTTGCCGCGCCCGCCGGCCCACTCTCGTCGACGTTTGAAATAACGCCGGATTTATTGCCGGCCTTCGTCGCCGCGGCCGCCGTGCCGCCGGCGGCGCTGCCGGCCGCAGGGCGGCGCATGCTGCAGCGCATTCGCCAGGACATGCACGCCGCCCGCGATCTCACGGATGCATGCCCGGATGCCGTGCCGCTCTTTGCCCGCGTCACGCACGCCTTGCACGCCGGCAATGTGCCCGACACGGCTGCCTGTCTGGCCGCAATTGACACGCTGTTCAATCGCGAAGCCGGCCGCGTGCGCAACCAATCGGTCATGCTCGCGGGCCACGCGCACATTGACATGAACTGGCTCTGGCGCTGGCCGGAGACGGTGCAAGTGTGCCAGGATACGTTCCGCCAGGTCATTCGTTTCATGCGTGAGTTTCCCGAGTTTCGTTTCACGCAGAGCCAAGCCGCGTGCTATGAAGCCATCGAGCAGCACGAGCCGCAGCTCTTTCATGCCATTCGCCGCGCCGTGCGCCGCGGCGCGTGGAATATCGTGGGCGGCATGTGGACCGAATCCGACACTAATCTTTCCAGCGGCGAGGCTTTGGTGCGTTCATTCCTGCTGGCCCAGCGCTACTTCGCCAAAAAATTCGGGCGGCGGGCGCGCGTGGGCTGGCTGCCCGATTGCTTTGGCCATACCGCGCAATTGCCGCAACTGTTGCGCGGCGCCGGCATCGAGTATTTCTATCACATGCGCACCGGCCCGGCCAATGCCCAGTTGTATTGGTGGGAAGGGCCGGATGGCTCGCGCGTGTTGGCCAAAACGGGTCAGGGCTACAATGACCGCGTCACGCCTGCCATTCGCACCGAACCGGCCCGATTGCCCGCGCAGATTGGCACGCAGTTGTTTGTCTACGGCGTTGGCGATCATGGCGGCGGACCCACCCGCCAGGACATTCTCGCGGCCAAGGCGTATCAGACCTGCCGGCTGTTCCCGGCCTTGCGCTTTGCCGCGGCGGATGAGTACTTCGACCACGTCAAGCGGCGTGCGCAAGGGCTGCCGGTGCATCACGGCGAGTTGCAGTATATTTTCGAAGGCTGTTATACCACCATTGCGACGATTAAAAAGGGCAATCGTGATCTTGAAAACATGCTGCAGGCCGCAGAAGCCGTGGCGACCGCCGCCATGCTCACCGGTCGCGCCTGGCCGGCTGCGCCGCTCCACGAGGCGTGGAAGACGCTGGTCTTCAATCAATTTCACGACATCCTGCCCGGCTCGGCCATTCATGAATCCAACGACGACAGCCGCGCGCGCTATTTCCTGGCCATGAATCTCGCCACCGATGTGCGCAACCGCGCGCTGCGTGCCGTGGCCGAACGCGTCAACATTCCCAACGACGAGGGCATTCCGCTGATCGTCTTCAATCCGCTGGCGTGGCCACGCACCGAACCGGTCGAAGCGGAAATCGTCGTGACCGAACCATTTGAGACCGTGCAGGTCTGTGATGCGCACGGCCGTGCCGTCGCTGCACAAATCCTGCGCACAAAGCAGTTCGACACCGATATGCATGTCTGGCTGCACTTCGTTGCCCAGGACGTGCCGCCGGTCGGCTACACGACCTACCGTGTGCGGATCATCGCCGGCACGGGCTCGGTCAAAGCCACGGGGTGGGGCACGCCCTATCCGGAGCTGCTGCCGCTGCCGCCGGCAACGCCGGCCGTGTCAAAAGACACATCCGGCCGCGCCGGCCTGCGCATCGCGAATCGTTTCTGTGAAATCGAGTGCGACGAGCAGACCGGCGTCATCCGCTCGCTGCGCCCGCGCCATAATGGCAAGCTCGCGGACAACGTGCTCGGGCCGGGCGGCGCCAATCGCTTGACGGTCTATCTCGAACCGCCGCACGGCATGAGCGCGTGGGAACTCGCGCCGACGCCAGGCGGGCCGCTGGCGCTCGAACCGCTGGGCCGCACGACCATCGTGCAGGAAGGCCCCGCCTCCATTGCGTTGCGATCCGCGTATCGCTGGGGCCGCAGCTCGTTCTGGCTGACCACCACGATATATGCCGACTCGCCGCGGATTGACATGCAGCTACGCGCAGACTGGCTCGAAGTCGGCACGCCCGCAACCGATGCGCCCATGCTGCGCGTCGAGTTCGCCCTGGCCGGCAACGCGGCGGCGCTGGCCTGCGATGTCCCCTTTGCAGTGGTGGATCGCCCCACGGGCCGCGAAGTGCCGGCGCAGAAATGGGTGGATGTGGCGGTCGGCCGCAACGGCGTGGCCCTGCTCAACAACGGCAAGTACGGCCATTCGCTGGTGGACGGCACGCTGCGCCTGACCTTGCTGCGCAGTTCGTACGATCCCGACCTGTTCCCCGACCTCGGGCGCCATGAGATTACCTGGGCCCTGCTGCCGCACGCCGGCGGCTGGGCGGCGGCCGACCTTCCGCGCGCCGGCTGCGGCTACAATGTGCCGTTGCTGGCCTATCAAGCGCGGCAGCAAAAAGGAAAGCTGCCGCAGACGCATTCGTTCATGGCCACCAGCGGCAATCCCGCCTTCATCGTCACCGGCATCAAGAAAGCCGAGGACAGTCGCGCCCTGATTGTGCGCGGCTACAACGCCTCCGGCAAGACCATCACGGCGACCATCACGCTCGCGCGGGCCATCCGCACGGCGCAGCGCGTGAACATTCTCGAAGAAAAGAGCAAAGGCGCGGTGCGGGTGGTGGCCGGCACGGCGCGCATGCGCGTGCGGCCATGGGAGATTGTCACGCTCAAATGCACATGAGCATACAGCGCAGCATTACTGATCGGCACCAAGGCAGAACTGGCTGCTTGGAGCTGGCTTGGCTAGTCCCGCCAGCGGCGTGGATCCCGCCAGCGGCGGAATAATCGGTGCGTCGGTGCTGTGCGATGCGCGCTGCACCGTAATTCGTTTTGTTGCAAAAGAAATTAACGCAGAAGACATTAACATCGAACATTCAACATTGAACATCGAACATTGAACATCGAACACTAGGCGCAGCACCACCGGCGCGCGGCCGAAGGCTGCATTCCAGATCATCGGGCCGCGCGAGAATTTACTTGCACAATCAACAAACTCTGTGGTCTGCAACCAACCAGAATCTGTTGTCAGCTCCTTAACTCATTTACTCTTTGTTGAATTCCGCCGCTGTGCCCGCCACTTGACAAGCGCGCCCACAATCGGCAGAATACCAGCCCATGGACACATTGTTTCTGACGGGGCTGACGCTCGCACTGTGCACGGCCTGTCTGTGGGCGTTGAGCCCGCTGTGCTGGGCCAGTGCCGGCCGGCGGATCGGGTCGCTGCCCGTCCTGTACCTGCGCACGTGGGGCGCAAGTGTGATTCTGCTGGGCGCGCTGGCGCTGTATCTCGTGGTGCAGCCCCAAGCGCGTGCGCTGCCCAGCGCGGCCCAGATTCTCTGGATGAGTCTCTCGGCGCTGGCAGGGCTCGCCATTGGCGACGCGTTTTCGTATGAAGCCATGGTGCTGCTCGGCCCGCGGCGCTCGACGCAGGCGATTGTGCTGGCGCCGGTGAGTGCCGTCGCCGTGGGCTGGCTGGCGCTGGGCGAAACACTGACGGTCAAAGCCCTGCTCGGCGTGGTCACCGTGCTGATCGCAACATCTTATGCGGTAACCGCCCGCCCGGACCTGAACAGCAAGGAACCGGGCGCGGTGACTGCGCGTGGTGTGCTGTATGCGGCGGGTGGCGCACTCGCGGTCGGCTTGGGCGCGGTGGCAGCCAGACAGGCCTTTCTGATTGGCCCGCTGGACGTGCTGGTGTGCACGACGATCCGCATGACCAGCGGCGCGGTGATGTTGCTGGCTGTGGCGTTGTTGCGCGGCGAGGTGCGCGCGACGTGCCGCCACGTGCGCGACCGCTGGGTGTTGAGCCGCCTGATGCCCGGCCTGCTAGCCGGGCCGGTCGTCGGCATGATTTGTTATGTCGCGGCGCTGAAATACATGGAGAGCGGCTTGGTCAGCACAGTGTCATCCATGTCGCCCTTGTTCATCCTGCCGATGGTGAGCTTCCGCTATCAGTCGCGGATCGGCTGGCGTGCCGTGCTAGCCACGGCGGCGGCCTTGGCCGGCGTCGCGCTGATCTGCCTGCGCTAAGGGCGGAACCCGCCATTTCATCATTCAACATTCCCTGTTCGATCCACGCCTATGGCGGGACCGGTATTCAATAGTTGCCGCCGCCGGCCGCCGTTGCAGCATTTGTCGCCACAAAGATACGAGACAGCAAGAGTCGGGAGTGGCTCGTCGCTGCGCGCCATCATTGCCGTCCCTTGCAAGCACATGGGAATTTTGTTATACTATCAACAGCGCAATCAAATGCGTGCTGAGGAACCCCGGGGCGGTACAGTTGCATCAGCGTGTTTGATGCACTTCCACACTAGATGGTTGTCGCGGGTGGCCTTTCTCCAACTTGTTCGCCGGTTGTAGCACGGCATTTGAAGACATCCTTTGCTCGGCACAGGTCTGTTTTTGCCTCGTCATGGCAGAAACCAGCCGAGACCTCAACGCAAGGAGACCACCATGGCAGCATCTGTCAGCGCAATCCCAACGATAATCACGATGCTATTCCTGACACTGCTTGTCTGCCGGCAATCGCCGGCCGCCACGCGGTATGTCTCACCGGCAGGCGGCAACACCGCACCATACACAGATTGGGCAAGTGCCGCGCACACCATTCAGGATGCGGTGGATGTGGCTGTAAGCAATGACCTTGTTCTGGTCGGCGATGGCGTCTACGATGCCGGCGGCGCGCTGTCACGCTTTGGCTATTCAAACCGCGTCATGGTAAGCAAATCAATTGCGCTGCACAGCGTGAATGGCCCGGCGACGACGATTATTCTTGGAAAAGGGCCGGTCGGTATTGGTTCCGTGCGGTGCGTCTACGTAACCAACGGCGGGTTCATAACTGGCTTCACTCTCAAGAACGGGTATGCCGATTCATTGGGCGGCGGTGCCTTCCTCGATAATGGCGGCGTGTTGTCCAACTGCGTGATCACCGGCGGTGAACGCTACGGCGCCGTTCTCTACTGGAATGGATTGCTGACTGATTGCATCGTCATCAGTAACAACTACGGCGGCGTGTATATTTCCCGTGACGGCCGGCTGGAGGGATGTACGATCAGCGATAACGTCTCCACGAACAGATATGGCAAAGGTGGCGGCGTGTACATTTCAATGGACGGAGTAGTAGACCGGTGTCTTATCAGTGGCAACCGGTTGACCGGTGACCGCAGCGAAGGCGGGGGCGTCTACTTTGGCCAGGAGCCTTCACAACTAGCGGTCGTGCGCTTCTCGACAATCGTTGGGAATTCCGCCGGTCTCGAGGGCGGCGGCGTGCGGATTACAGGAAACGAGTACGACTGGGCCATGCTCGACAACTGCACGATTTGCAGCAACACGGCCGGCGATGCCGGCGGGGGCGTGAGTTTCTGGTATGGCGGCAGAGTGAACGACTGCAGGGTGTTTGCCAACAACGCGGGCTGGGGCGGCGGCGGATTCTATTTCCATGCGGACGGGCTTCATCCCATTCAGCGCGGTGAGGCGCGCAACTGCACCATTGCAGGCAACAGCGCCGGCATGCATGGCGGCGGCACCGGCACCGATGGCCCCAGTGTCGTGTACAACTCGATCGTGTGCTTTAATACGGCTCCCGGGTCCTCCAATTACGACTCATACACGACGTTCAGCTATTGCTGCAGCGATCCGCTGCCTGTCGGCACCGGCAACATACGGGGTGATCCGCTCTTCCAGGATGTGCACTCCGCAGACTATCATTTGCTGAAGATGTCCCCCTGCATCAACACCGGCAACAATGCAGCTACCAATGGGTTGCTTGACCTTGACGGGTTACCGCGTATCCGCGGCGGTACCGTCAACATGGGCTGTTACGAGCAGAACAGAGATCCTGGCATTCCTCCACCGGCACTTAACACCCTTCTTGCTCTCTCTGGCAACGTGACAAAAGTGGTGGACCTCCCAACGACCGGAATCTATATCATGGGCACAAAATCGGCCAATGCGTGGGTCGTTGTCCCGAACGAGTTCTCCGGCTGGATAACCAATCGGATCGTGCAGACGTTGAGCGGATTGGAATGGGCGCACATGGTATATGTACCGATCGTCTCCTCGAACACGCTGTTCTACCGGCAGTCTGGTGCCGACTTTTCGGCCGTTTCGACCGGATTCGTGAGCCGGACCATTGTACTTGTTCCGGAAACAGGAAGTGTATTCTGGGCGTTCGGTCTCGGGTGGCCAGTTCTTCGTCATTACCGGAAGAAGCGTAGTTTCAGGCATTGAGTTGCTTCGTAATTTGTAGATGCGCGCTTTGGCCGAGGAGTGGCAAGAAGCAGCCCAGAGCACAACCCAAGGAGACCACCATGGTAACAGGTGCCAAAACAATCACGACCGTGATCGCAATGCCATTTTTGGCGATGCTTGTTTGCCAGAGATTGCCGGCCGTCACGCGTTATGTGTCGCCAGTAGGCGGCGGCCTCGCGCCCTACACGAATTGGGCGACGGCTGCGCACACGATTCAGAATGCCGTAGATGCTGCTGCGGACAATGATACCGTGCTGGTGAGCAACGGCGTGTACGCTTCCGGTCAGACCGTGACACCGGGCTACAGCCAGATGAACCGGGTCGTTGTGACCAACGCGATCGTCGTGCGAAGCCTGAACGGGCCCGCAGTAACTCTTATCGATGGGGCCGGTGCAGTACGGTGTGTTTTCATGACCAGCGGCATGTTGGATGGGTTCACGATCAGCAATGGCCATGCGTTTGCCGGCGGCATCGCCTGGTTTAACTCAGCTGCTGGCGGCGTCTGGCTCACCAACAACTGCGTGGTAACCAACTGCGTGATCCGAGGGAATCGCGCCTACAACGGTGGTGGCGGGGTGGTCTGCTACATCGGTGGCACAGTGGCCGACTGCACGGTCAGCGGAAATAGCACCTATGGCACCTATCCCTTCGGCGGCGGCATCGTGTGCTGGTTGGGTGGCGAAGTGGTCAACAGCACGGTCAGCAGTAATGCAGCTGCCGGCAGCGGCGGCGGCATGTATTGCACGGGTGGCACGCAGTCCAACTGCACGATATCCGGCAACAGCACCGTGAATTATGGCGGCGGGATATATGGCGGCACGTTGTACCACTGCACGGTCAGCAGCAACAGTGCCGTGGATGGCGGCGGCACATATCAAAGCGTGCTGAGCAACTGTGTCGTCCGTGCCAATGTTGCCATGAACAATGGCGGCGGCGTGTATGAAGGCACATTGAGCAGGTGCATACTTATCGGCAACACTGCTACGAACCGTGGCGGCGGCGCATACTTCTCCCTGGGCGGAACGCTGGACAGCTGCACAATCAGCGGCAACGGTGCCGACAGCGGCGGGGGCATATACCTCTATTCGGGAGGCTCTGTACGCAACTGCATGATCAGCAACAACTACGCCAGCTCACACGGCGGGGGCGTGTTCTGCAATCAAGGCGGGCGTCTGAACAATTGCGCCATCAGCGCCAACAATGCGTTGGTTTCCGGCGGCGGCGTGGAGTGCTACGGGGGCGGCGCGTTGAGTAAATGCACCATCAGCGGTAACAGCGCCAGCAATGGCGGCGGCGTGGAATGCTTCTACTTCGGCGCGTTGACCAACTGCTTGATCATTGGGCACAACAGTGCCAATTATGGTGGCGGCATCTACTTACAGGAAGGCGGTGAGGTGTACAATTGCACAATCAGCAGCAACCACGCCGTGTTTAGCGGTGGTGGCGTGTGTTGTACCAACGGCGGCATTCTGTATAACTCCATCATTTACCACAACTCAGCACTGCAGGGCGGTGCTGAGTGGCAGACCTACGGCTCTGGTGCCGGGTTCGGTTGTTGTTGCACCAGGCCGACAAACGACCTTCCGCAGTACAGCTGCATCCCGGACGACCCGCTGTTTCAGTCGGTTGGTTCGGATTATCATCTCACTGAGGGCTCGCCGTGCATTGACGCCGGTGAAGTGATGTCATGGATGACCGGGACAACCGACCTGGAGGGCAACCCGCGCACGCATGACGGCATGGTTGACATGGGCTGCTATGAGTTGATTCCGGAGCCAGGCTTGGTTCTGACCATCGCGGTTGGATTTCTGCTTGTCAGGAGGTTAGGCATCCCGACCGCGTTCATGTGACACCAAAATTGCCTGGTGAAGGAGTAGCCTGTGCTTCTCCGCCCGTTCCGCGGCGATGCCGGCAGCAACGCCGGCGCGCCCGGCAATATGATCAGAGCCCCGCTGCGTTCTGCACGACTACCGACTACTGATCACCGATCACTTCTGCCTCTGCCCCTGTGTCCCCGTGCTTGGTATGACAGAGATGATGCGACTGGATTGGATGAAATTGATGGTGCTGAGACGACCCGGCCTGCGCGCACCGGACGTGCAGGTCGGGGGCAGCTTCCGGCTGCAGAGGCAGAGCGACCCCTGAAAAAGGAACCAAGGTACCGGAAAGGCAAGGCAGGATGCTGGGTACTGGTTTCTTCCGCGCGATACGCGTCAAACCAAACACAAGCGCACAAAACGACGTTTTGCCTTGACAAAGGGGCGTGGATATCGTATAATGGGTGCAATCGGTTGCACTGCCCACACGGCGTGCAACCAAATCATCTAACTTGAAAATACCGAAGGAGAGAACATGCGAATCACCACTTGTATTGCAGCGGCCGTCTTCACCGTCATGGCTGGTGTTGCCACCGCCGCCGTGAGTGTCACGATTGATGGCGCAGCCATTAACCTTGGCTACATGAATGTCTTTGATCTTCCGTCGGCCGGCGGGGCATTTCTGTGGGGCAGTAGTTGGGGCGCGGCCGATCTCTGCGCCGTGTATTCAGGCGGCGGAACGGTCGTCACCTTCAGCCCCAACACGATCGGTGACCCCGACCCCTATTGGTATACTCCGAGCGGGCAACCGGGCTGCACGGGCAACAAGATCATGGAAGCCAACTTGTATGCCGAGTCGGCCACCAGCCTGTACACCGGCGTAACGGTTCTTTTTGCCGGCGTGGTTGATAGTTTCACCCTGTCAAATAGCCATGCACTCGTCGCGTTCGTCAAGGACTTTGCGCCGGACTACAGTTCCTTCGTGGAGCAATCGGTTTCCATCACCGCGACCGGCAACTTCTCGGTTAGTCTGGCCACCATCAATGACCCGACCCGCCATGTTCAGTGGGGGCTGCAAATGAAAGGGGCGGATGTCTGGGTCACGGATGTTGCCCCCTTTGGCAGTGCGGTGATCAAGGCCGTGCCCGAACCTGCGCTCCTGTCGGGCCTCGGCGTCCTCGGCCTGCTGGCCGCCCGCCGCCGGAAATGAAACACAATCCTCTGGCCACCGGCATTGCATCCCTGACCAAGAGCAAATGAAAGCGAACAAGTAATCGCACCCGCGGCGCACATGGTGTACCGCGGGTGCGATTGTGTTGTGGCATGGCTACGCCACACGAACATGGCGAAGGAGAAACACATGGAGATTGCAGACATCACGCACGTCGGTGTCGTTGGGGCGGGCACGATGGGCTCGGGTATCGCGGAACTCTTCGCCGAGGCGGGCTATGAGGTGCTCTGGTACAACCGCTCCGCGGCCGGGCTGCAACGGGGTATGGCGCGGGTGCGCAGCAATCAACAGGTGTTGATGCAGCACAAGATCCTCACACCCACTGGCGCCGAGGCCGCGCTCGCGCGGCTCCATTCCACGAACGAGCTGGAGCCCCTTGCGACTGTCCAGCTTGTTTCAGAATCCGTGGCCGAAGACCTGGCGGTCAAACGGGAGCTTTGGGGTAAGCTTGAGCGCCTCTGCCATCCAGAGGCCATCTTGACCACCGATACCTCGGCCCTGCCAATCACCTCGATTGCGGCGGCCCTCTCCAACCCCGCCCGTTTTGCCGGGATGCATTTTGCCAATCCACCGCATCTCATGCCCCTGGTTGAGATCATCAAAGGCGACGGCACAGCCGAGGCCACCTGTGAGGTGCTCCTTGCGCTAACTCAACGCCTGCACAAACAACCGGTCTTGGTGCGCAAGGACGTCCCGGGCTTTATTGCCAATCGCCTGCATGTGGCCCTCATCCGTGAAGCGCTGCACCTCATCGAAGCGGGCATCGCCTCCCCCGCGGACATTGATACGGCCGTGAAAAACGGTCTGGGATTGCGCTGGGCGTTTACCGGACCATTCGAATTCATGGATCTGGCGGGCTTGGATCTCGCCAAAGCGATCTGTGGCCACCTGTTTTCAGCCTTGAGCAATGCACAAGAGGTGCCAAAAGTCCTCCAAGACCTGATTGCCGTCGGGAAATGTGGCGCCACGAGCGGTGCGGGCTTTTACGAGTATCCCACCGGCACAGCCCAACGCATCACAGACGACCGCGATGACAAACTCCTGAAGCTGTTGCAGCTCAAAGCACAGTCGCAGACCTAGCGGCGCGGCCAGAGTAGAGGCCAGAATAGGGTCACGGCCAGAATAGGGTCATGCATTGACAGTTGACAATTCGCACGCACTATGCTCCATCGGCAGAGCTGGGGGGTATGCAAGAATGGCGCTCACTTAAAGCGCTCTTTCGGTGTGTTTACTGGGCTTTCGCGCACCGCGTGTGCTTCTGCACGCCTGTTTGTGGTTTCACCTTCCACGGTGTTTGTGGGGCCTCAGGGGCTCAGATTAGCGTAGTGGCAGCGCAGTGCCGGTCAATACTGGCCGCTTACTAATGAGAGCGCTTTCTCCTTTGCGGTGTCCTTGTAGCTGCCCGCGGTGAGGGCGGCTTCTGCAGCCGCGGTCATCCGCGCTCCCCGCCGCTGGCGGGATCGCGGCTGGCGCCTTAGTTAGGCAAGCTAGCGCCACGCAACCAAACACACTGCACCATCAGCGCTTATTGGCCGACAAGATCGCCTTGCGCAGCCGGACACTCTTGGGGGTTGCTTCCACCTGCTCGTCGTCGCGAATGAACTCAATCGCGCGTTCGAGGGTCATCGGCACCACCGGCGTCAGTTGCAGCGCGTCATCCTTGTTGGAGGAACGCATATTGGTCAACTTCTTTTCCTTGGTGGCATTGACATCCAAATCATTGTCGCGATTGTGCTCGCCGACAATCATGCCTTCATAGACCGGATCGCCCGGCGCGACAAACATGGTGCCGCGCGGCTCCAGATTCGAGAGCGCAAACCCGACCGCCACCCCACTCCGGTCGGCCACCAGTGAGCCGGTCAAGCGGGACGTGATCTCACCGCGCAAGGGCTCGTAGCCCTCAATATATGAATGCATGATGCCGGTGCCTTTGGTGTCGGTCAAAAATTCGGAGCGATAGCCAATCAGGCCGCGGGTCGGGATGCTGAATTCCATGCGGATGCGGCCGGTGTGATGATTCGCCATGTTGACCATGCGGCCTTTGCGGCGCGACAGTTTCTCGGTGACAATCCCCAGAAACTCCTCGCCGCAGTCAACGCACAAATGCTCGATCGGCTCGGTGCGCTTGCCGTCTTTCTCGTGGTAAATAACTTGCGGCCGGCCGACGGTCAACTCAAAGCCCTCGCGCCGCATGCGCTCGATCACAATCGCCATCTGAAACTCGCCGCGGCCTTTGACAATGTAGCTGTCACCCTCGGGTGAATCCTCGACCCGGATCGCCACGTTGCGCAATGCTTCTTTGCGGAGCCAGTCGCGGATTTTGTTGGCTTGCACATGCTTGCCTTCCTTGCCCGAGAGCGGCGACGTGTTGGCGGCAAAGCGCATCGAGACGGTCGGCTCGTCAATGGTAATGCGGGTCAGCGCCTGCGGCGCGTCGGCGGTGCAGATCGTGTCGCCAATCGCGACATTATCGATCCCGGCCAAAATCACAATATCGCCCGGCTGGGCCGTTTCAACCTGTTTGATGCCGACGCCGTGATAGGTTTGCAGCTTGGCCACGCGCAAAGGCGTGACGCGCCCGTCAATGTCAATGCAGGCCAGTTGATCGTTGCAGTGCGCCTGGCCGTGATGAATCCGGCCGACCGCCAGCCGGCCCAGAAAGTCCGAGTAATCAAGATCGCCGACGCGCATCTGGAACGGCTTGGCCGGGTCGTGCATCGGTGGCGGCACTTCATCCAGAATGGCATCGAACAGCGGGGTCAAATCGGTGGACGGATCATCCAGTGCTTTCTTGGCGATGCCTTCGCGGCCGACGGCATACAGCACCGGAAACTCGACCTGCGCTTCATCGGCGTCGAGATCGCAGAACAAGTCAAAGACGGCGTTCAAGACTTCCTGCGGGCGCGCGTCGCTGCGGTCAATCTTGTTGATCACGACCAGAATGCGCAGGTTCATTTCGAGCGCTTTTTTCAACACGAAACGGGTTTGCGGCAGCGGCCCTTCGGCGGCATCCACCAGCAGCACGGCGCCGTCCACCATCGCCAGCGCGCGCTCGACTTCGCCGCCGAAATCAGCATGGCCGGGCGTATCCACGATATTGATCTTGACGTCGCGCCAAAACATGGCGCAATTCTTGGCGGCGATCGTAATGCCGCGCTCGCGCTCGAGATCCATGCGGTCCATCACCCGGTCGCTCAATTCCTGGTGGGCCTTGAACACGCCGCTTTGGCGCAGCATGAAGTCAACCAAGGTGGTTTTGCCGTGATCAACATGCGCGATGATCGCGATGTTGCGGATGTTTGTATTGGGAGTCAGGTGTTTCATCAAAATCAGTCAATAAGGTGATGGCACGCGGATTGTGTGACGCATACCCATAAAGTATAGCGAAAACCGGCGCGCAATGCAACCGCAGGTACGGTTCCCGGCCCCGTGTTCAGTATTCGGTGATCGGTATGCGGTGGAAGAGCAGATGCGGCAGCACTCGCCGCGCGGCGGCGGCTCCCATCCACGCTCCACGCCTGTGGCGCATGCGCGTCAACTTTAGCTGATTGTACCCGCATAGCTGCGGGTTTCTCCCAACGCAGACGCGTTCCCGCCCGCGGCAGCGGCGACAGAGTGGGAGCGGCTTGTGCACCGTGAATCTGTGATGCCGCTGCGCGCAGCGGAGGGAACGCCGATCGTCCCGCCGTTGACGGGATCCACGCCGCTGGCGGGACTCCAAGCAGCTCCAAGCAGCCAGATCGGCTGAAGGTAGCTGCGATCTCCCGATCGCAGCTGCTTGCGCCTGTGCGGGATATGGAAATCCCGCATCCCTTCAGCGGCACGGGCGTGCCGCGTTCCCCTCGGCGATACCGACACTGCGCTATAACAGAAGCGTTTGCGCCACTAAGTTGACGCGCATGCGCCTGTGGCGGGACGGGACTGGCCAAGCCAACGTTGGCCGCAGTCAGTTGCGGCGGGCCAGCCCGAGGAAATAAAGAAATTGCAGAATCGCGCCGAGGGCTGCCGCCACATAGGTCAACGCGGCGGCATTGAGCACCGCTTTGATTCCGCCATCTTCCTGGGCGGAGACGATGCCACAGCGCAGCAAGGCCTCGCGCGCGCGGCGGGAGGCGTTGTACTCGACCGGCAAGTTCACCACTTGCATGACGACCAGCACCAGAAACAACAGCAGTGCGCCGGTGACCAGCAGCGCGCCGAGCGGCGACGCGCGCAGGATCAAGCCCAAAATCAAAATTGGCCAAGCCAGATTGCTCATGACAGCCAGCGGCACAATCGCGCTGCAGCCCGAGCGGCGCATAGGCATGCGCCTGCTGCAGCGCGTGCCCGGCTTCATGCGCGGCAATGCCGACGGCAGCAAGCGAGCGGCCATTATAGACATCCGGCGAGAGCCGCAGAGTGTGCGAGGACGGGTCGTAATGGTCGCCCAGAAAGCCGCGCGTCGTTTCAATCGCGACATTATTGATGCCACTGGCGCGCAGAATTTCGGCGGCGGCCTCGGCCCCGCTCAAACCACTGGCAGCGGGCACGCGGCTGTAGCGCTTCAGCGCGCCCTGCACTTTCATTTGCGCCCAGATGGCTATCAAGAACGAGGGCAGCGCGACGAGCAACATGTACTGCGAGTTCAAGAAGAACATGGCAAAAAGGCCTCAGCGTGGATTCATGGTCATACTAATGAGAGCGCTTTCTCTTTGCAGTGTCCTTGTAGCCACCCGCGGTGAGGGCGGCTTCTGCAGCCGCGGTCACCGCCCGCGGCCACAATTGGCATGACACCAAGTAAGCACATTCATTAGTAATTATACCACAAGTGCCGCGCACGGCCCCGGAACTGGCGACGCGCGCTGAAAAGCGCGTTGCGATGGCCGCGCGTGACTGCCGCTGCCGCGCCAACGGCTGCACGTTTCAAACGCAAGCGTAATTTAGTACAATATGACACCAGCTAAGGAAACGGACATGAGCAAGCGCGTGGTAGTCATTGCCTTGGGCGGCAACGCCATTTTGCCCTCGCACGGCGCCGGCACGTACGAGCGCCAACTGCATAATGTGGATGCAACGGCGCGGCAGATCGCGGACTTGGTGAAGCATCATTACAAAGTGGTGATCACGCACGGCAATGGCCCGCAGGTCGGCAATCTACTGGTGCAGCAGGAGCAGGCACAATGCTTGCTGCCCGGCCAGCCGCTGGACATCTGCGACGCGATGACGCAGGGGCAGATTGGCTATATGCTGCAAAACCGGCTGGCCTATCATTTCCCACGCCTGTGCGGGCGCGAGATTCCGGTCTGCACCGTGCTGACCCAGGTCGAGGTCGACCCGCATTCGGCGTGCTTCACGCGGCCAACCAAGCCGGTCGGCACCTTTCACACCAAAACGGAAGCCCGGGAACTGCACCGGCAGCATGGCTACAATATGAAGTTGGTGAAGCCGCAGGCGAGCAAGGGCTGGCGGCGGGTGGTGGCCTCGCCACGGCCGCTGCAAATTATTGAGGAGGCCTCCATCCTGCAATTGCTCGACAATCACATCGTCGTGATTGCCTGCGGCGGGGGCGGCATTCCGGTCGTGCGCGCGGACGACGGCATGCTGCGCGGCGTCGAGGCGGTGATTGACAAGGATTGGACCGCGGCCCTGCTGGCCGAGCGCGTGGATGCCGACTATCTGTTGATCTTGACCGATGTGGAAAAAGTAGCGCTGCACTGGGGCACGTCGCGCGAACGCACGCTCGACCGGCTGACCGTGGCACAGGCCAAGCGCTATTGCCGGCAAGGTCATTTCCCGGAAGGCTCGATGGGGCCGAAAGTACAGGCGGCGACGCGCTTTGTTGAGAACAGCGGGCAGCAGGCGATCATCACGTCGTTGCGCAGCGCGCGTGCGGCCCTGGCCGGCAAGACCGGCACGTGGATCGGGCCGTGAGTAGTTTTTGACGAAGAGGCGCAAGAGGCGGAAAGAGTAAAAAGAGACATGCAAAAATGGCTCAAGTGGAAACGCAGCGTGTCAAAAGAGATTTGGAGTGGTGTTGGCGCTGCTTTAGTATTTGTGCATTGGGAGAACGACGATGATCAAAGGGATTGCACATGTGTGTTTGACCGCCACGGACTTGGCGGCGGCGGAACGTTTTTATTGCGCCGGCGTGGGCTGCGCAAAGGTGTTTGAGTTTGTGCGCGCCGGGCAGGTGGTTGGTTTTTATCTGCAAGTGGCGCCGCGCAGCTATGTGGAAGTGTTCCAGAGCGACGCGGTCGAGCTCGCGGAGAAAAATCCACTCCGGCATTTTTGTCTGGAGACCGATGACATTGACCAGATCGGCGCGCGCCTGCGCAAACACGGCTACGCGGCCACGGAGAAAACACTCGGCGCGGATCAGAGCTGGCAGTTGTGGACCACGGATCCCAGCGGCGTGCAGATCGAGTTTCATCAGTACACAAACCAAAGCTCGCAAATCACCCACACCAATTGCCTGCTGAGCTGATGTGCCCACGCAGGTCCGTTAATTCTTTTGCGACAAGAGAATTTCAGACTATTCCTCACGGAGCCACAGGGCTCACGAAGAAGACGCCACATTTCTGCACCATCAAGCTCCCCTCCGTGTGCTCCGTGCCTCCGTGAGAGACCATCTTCTCCAAATTCGTTTGCCGCAAGCGAATTTACTCGCTTGGCGAAATTTGACATCCGGACAGCTTTCTGCTACACTTTCCGCATTCGGCATGGATTCCCGCGAGTCCAGTTGCTGAGACTGCTGTAATTTCACGGCCAGACAGAAAGCGGTTGGTAGGTGATGCGCAAACAAAAGAAAACGCATTTGCAAAGGGGTTCGCACACACGACCAAAAATGCTGTTTGTGGTGAATCAGACTGCGTTATGCAACTTGGTGCCATAGAATTATATAGTTCGGCTAAGTATGGAACCGTCACAGAGCATTCATACCCCCTTGTTTTCCGGCATAATTTGTGGAGATATGACGGAGCCCATTCGTGTTTTCCGCGAGTTTGCGAAGGCTTCCACATCGCATCAAAAAGGCGTGTATTATTTCGGAATCATCGCTTCCGCGTGCTACTTTGAATCTGTTCTTGAGGAATTCACTGTCAGCTGGTGCAAAAGAGAGAGCGCGACGAGGGATGATTATAGATCACGACTGATGGACGTGGTTGCAACAGACGTCGCCCGAGCTACGGGTTTGGAGGCATGGAAGAAATGGATGCATGCTCTTTATGACATTGATCTGCCGAAAGCGTTGGAGGAGCACTGGAAGGCATTGGATATACTTTTCAAACTACGGAACCAGTTGGCGCACGGGAGGACAACGAAGTTCACTCATTTCTGGAGAGAAGACGGCAGGTTTGTAGGGATGACCTTAAAAGGATCAGCTTATGAGATGCCATTCACCTTTCTCCTAGAGAAGAAGGTCATCCAAGTGGCTTCTGGCGAAGTTCCTTCCGCGCAGCACTTGCTGAACTGCGACGTTGTGGCCTATTTCTGTGATATCGTTGACCGCTGTCTAACAATTCTGACTGCGATTCCGGTTCTCAAATCACTCGACCTCAACATAGCCGAACCAGTTCGTGCAGCCAATCCGCCAAAGGTGGATGGCTGACGAAGGTCGTTCGGCCCCAAGCTAGGAACTTTCGTGCAATATCGCCGGGAAGTATTAGCTGAGCAGCTCGCGTTGATCGACCGTTTCGTGAAGCATCTGATTCACCACCGGTCGATCAAGCCCTGGCTTTTTCGTGCTCACCTAAACTCGCCGTTCTGGACTGACACGAGCGACGCCCATCTGTTGCAGGCGTGCATCTACTGGTGCATGGTTTTTGGCAGTGATCGCACAAACCCAACCCATTGGAAGGAGCTATCTGATGACGACTCTGACGCTCTCCAAGAGTCGTTTCGCGCGGATCTGTATTCCTCACTCTGCATTACAGCGGCTGAATGGAATAAATACTGTGAGGAGATGCTCTCATTTCGGAACAAGTACGTCGCGCATCGTGAGCTAGGCCATTCTCAGCCAGTGCCAATGCTTGACCGAGCCCTTGAGGTGGCGTTTCACTACGACGACTGGATCCGCAAGGCGATCGCTCCACACATCCTTGGTGAGCTCCCTCTGAGAAAGCTGGTTAACGAGCTTCGGGACAAGGTCGAGGAAGAAGTCAGTGTGGCCATGCAGCCGTTTGTGGCCGAACAAAGCGTTGCGACAGACGCGCCGCGAGAGGCGCGCCGCTGAAGGCTGGCGTTGGGTGCCTTTGGGAATATAATAATACCGACTGAGAACATGGCGAATCAGAACAACGGCAACGGCGACAAGTCGCTTGAACAATGGCTTTGGGATGCCGCGTGCTCCAGTTGCGGTGCCAAAGAGACCAGCAAGTAGCGCGTGAGCATTTTCATCCCGATTAATTGTCAACGCCTGACACAATCCGCCGCTTTGTTAATAGATAGCGCCTGACCCCAACTGCCCTCAATCCGCCGCTTTGTTAATAGATAGCGCCTGACCCCAACTGCGCCCCAACTGCGCCCTGAAGAAACCAAAATGATGTCAGCTGTGATTGTGTGACTATGCACTATTCATTCTTGATAGGAGTTCTGCGGCCATGCATTTCGCTTGCGGCATCTTATCGTTTTGTGCGAGCCGCTCTATCTCCTTCTTTATATCATTTGTGAAATCTTCTACCTGGGCCAGCGCCTTGAGACCGGATTTGACACATTCTTGATTGTTTTGAAGCAGTAACACCTTGATGTTAGACTGAAATGATGTCTGCATTTCCTTACTGCACCTTTTCAAGCCTTTCGCAATCACAGAAACAAGTTGATCGCTGCTGTGCAACCACTCAGGCGCTTTACCCTGGAGGCCAGTAACCATAACGTCAACAACTCGTACTCCCCCTTCGAGTTCAACAAGAGCCTCAATCTGTTGTGCGAAGCTGTTAGCGAGCTGGGGTTGTTGAACACATTGATTGCCGATGCTGGTAGCGGCATTGGGGTCAATTCCATTTGACCAGAGGAGCGCAATACCAGCCTTTAGGCCGTCCACAAAACGATGTGACTCTATCAGATCGTTGATTGGCTTAGTGAACTTTTCAGGAGTGCCACTTGAAATAGGAACTAACCATTTCAGCCATTCTTCGAGATTGGCGAGCCCCTGACTGGCAACTTGTTGAAGCTTGATGGTGAGCAAAGCGTCGACTTCACATGCAACTGGCCACTTGTTCAGCTTCACAGATTTCAGAATGTCCGCAAAGTTTGAGATTGGGGCGTTCTGTTTCCCGAGTTCCTCTGTGATCTTGTTGAAGACGCGTTTGCATAGCGCCGCGCATTGATCGACACAACTTTCGCATGAACTGTAGTTTGGTAAATTATCAACAAACCACTTGTCAGAAGGCAATCTCTTTATGCAATTGCCGATCACATCACCAACCTGAGCCAAATGGCCGGGTTCCAAATGAAGAAGAACCGGCCACAGCGCCTCAAGTATGAGTTTAACTCCTTCATTGTTGTTCTGTGCAGACAGCCATCTGTTGAACTGGTCGTACAACGCACTAGTCTGTGAGGGATCAATAATCTTGACAAGATCGCGTATTGTTGCCCAAGCCGGACGTACCCCCACACCTGCCTGTGCAAGGTCAACAGGAGCCGAGAGAATGCTGTCATTGCTAAATATCATCTTGATACAGATTGCTGCCTCTTCTTGGTTGTCGCCCACGAGAGTTTTTATGAGTTGATTCTTGGGCCACAGACTTTCCTTCTGCTTTCTCTCGGGTGAATCATCATCCTGCCACTTCTTCGAACCCGATAGTACGATCGCTGCTGAAGGCGAAAGACCTTGACAGCTCTTCCGGTCTTCGGGTAAATAACGGAAAATGTACCCAACCGCTTCCTCATTGACTTGTGAAGAGGAGTCGCCAATATAGTGGGCTATCCAAGACGAAAGTGCGTGGCGAGTTCCAGGTTCAACATGATTCGATGTGGAAAACAGGAACGTCAATTCTGCAGGGCTCTCTGTAGGCTTCTTCAGGAAGTTAGATAGGATGGCTTCATAGAGCCTCTTGCGCGACAAGGATTGGAGTTTTGCAAACACACTAAGCAGCCCTGGCAGAGCTGAAAAAGATTCCAATGCTGGTTGAAGGTGATCGCGAACTTCCATGCAGGAGTCTACGCATGAGGCAATATAACAAGCGTCATCCTCCGTGTGTGCAAAACGCGCAAATAGAGTGATTCTGCGCGTCAGATCTGCTGTGGTCTTGATTCGCCGTGCGTCATCTGCAATTAGGTTTCTGGCAACGTTCTTATGGTCATCACTCAACGAGGCAAGGCCGTCACGGAAGTCATCAAGATGTCCTTGTTTCAGGCTTCTGATGAGTTTACCCGCGCACGGCAATGTAAGCCAGCCATGTGGCAGTTTACCATGTATTAACTGATGAGCGGTGACTGCTGACACGGGAAGGGTTGTACGAATCATCTCTTTCGCTTTCTTTATCTGCTGTTGTGCCGCTCCACTTTCTTGTCCATTGTTGTTGACTTGAATCTCGTCAGTTTCGATCAAGCCGGGATTGTCTGCGATGATGTTGTATGCTGCCGGAAGGGTTTCCTGCAGAGCGACTATCAATCGCTCGGTGTTCACCAAATGGGGCAGTTCAGTTGATGGCGGCAACAGTGGGGTTGATTGGTTTTGCGCACGCTCGATACGATCGTGAGAAAGGCGTAGGGAATTGAGCAGTTTCTTGACAAGTCTAGGTGTGGTTGCATTTGTGAGCGCCACAATCTCACGCGCCTCTTGTCCAGAAAGACCTATGTCTCCAGCGAGTTTCTCGGCATAGTCACCGAGATCGTCAGGTAGGAAGTCGTGCATGCGCAGTGTGATGTCAAAGAACTTCCTAAGCAGTTCTTCACTTTGATAATCATGGTATCTTTCATGATCATGACGACTAGTGTAACCATCTGCCTCAAGAGCAACTATGACCTGACGTTCATCGCATGGAACCAAGAACTGGCAGTAGAAGTTCGGGTCTAGGGACTCGTCTACTTTTGTGAACTGGCGGATCGCAGCTAGAGCCTCAACAACCGTTTTAGGGTCGCATCGGTCCAGGTCGTCAACCACCAAAACGAGGTTGCCATTCTTCCTGCAATACTTGATAACTTCATCCTCAAACACCTGTTGGAACTGTTCAGGATACTTGAGCTTCTGGCTGTTGGATACTGGTTCAGTGTATGCAAGTAGTCGGTTGCTTGTCGCGCGTAACCAACCAGCGATGGTTATGATGCAGCAAAACAGCCAAGCACAGAGAACTGTAAGAGCGCGGGCAATCCGCAATGCACTGGGTTCACCGACCCAGAGTCCACGTATAAGCAGAACAGTAGCGACAAAAAGACACACAGAAACGACAGCTACACAGATAACCCATCCTGGTACGCGTTCGTTGACCAATGCTTGCCACCATCTTCTGTTTTCAGAATATTCGACCTGCTCATCGGATTGCCACATATCGAAAGGTAAGAGCGTCTGGGTGAACTTCCTCATATTCTTGTATTGTGGCGAGTCAATCTGCCGCAGCACCTCCATTAACATTTGACGTCTTACGTGATCTCCGCGCGATTTCCAAGCGTTGAATATGACGACTTTGTACTTTCGCATTCCCTCCGTTTTTTGTTCACGGTCGAATTTCTGTTTCAGCAGATTCACTACAGAGCTCTTGCCTTGCCCCCATTTGCCAAAGAGCCCGACGGAAATCGCCGGTCGGCTTGAACGGAACAGGTCGGCAAGTACGTCAGCATAAACGCTATGTTCAAACCTGTCGGGTTCCAGAATCCCAGCCGGAATATCAGAGAGTAATCTCAGATCACTCATAGCTTACCTCCATGAATTGAGAGTTTCCATCAATGGTCGCCTTCGCCACTATAGCATTTATTGCGAAACACGTCTACCTGCCAATCCAAGCGGAGGCGCACTGGCGATGGCTCAACGGCAGCGAACACATAACCATCGACATTGAAGCTGAGCGATGTATAGACGGTGTTCTTGCTGATGCGGCTTAACACAGGATCGCCTTATGATTCGTTCTCATACACAACATCTGACAATATCTCACTATAGAGCCTTTCACGATCCTCATATCTCAAACACCTTTAGAACTTCGTCGCCGTAGTGGTTGATTACTTTTACGGCGATTTTGCCTGACTGGGGCTTGTCGAACGGGCGGCTGGTGGTGCTGTAGAGCGCGCTCCAGGCGGATTCGTCTATCTCGGCGCGCAGGGCGCGCTTGAGCTTGTCGTAGGGATCTTCCGCGCCAGTGAAGTAGGCGTGGCGCACGAAGAAGCTCTCGCCGTTGTAGTCCGTGTCTATGAACCAGCAGGCAATGTCGTCGGTCGAGGCGCTGCGGATCTGGCCGGTGGTCGGGTCGTAGACGTCCACGCCCTTGATCTCAATGACAAACTGCTCCAGAGGCAACGCGGAACTGGTATCCGCAGATTTCGCAGATTGCCGTAGCTTCTGAACAACACCATCGTCCTTTTCTTGTCCCTTCTTAATTCTGCGTCCATCCGCGTGTTCTGTGGGCGAATATTCTGCGGTTCCCACTCTACGGATCTCGACATCAGGCTCGCCAAAGACCATGAAGAGATTGCCGGCGCCGGTCTTCTTGAGCAGTTCGTCGCCCATAGCCAGGTCGGGATTCATCTTGGCGGGCAGTACGGTCAGCTTGCCGTAGCGCTTGACTTCCTCGGCGACGTGCGGATCGAAGGCGAAGCCGCACACGATCAGCATGTCGAATCCCACACCCTGCACGGCTTCCTTGGCCGCTTCCTTGACCTGCATCGGGCCAACAGTCCCGTGCTCGGGGCCGAGCGACACGGCGACGCGGCGAGTCTTGCCACCGGCGTCGGTGTAATCGCCCGCGGCGTGCAGCCACGCACCGGCGTAGGGGTCGAGCCGGTCAAAGGTGAGGCGTTCGCTCTTGCGGGTGTTCTGGACGCCAGCCTTTCTGAGGTTCTCGATAATCATGGTGGCGAAGTCCTGCTGCTTGCGGGCTTCCTGTTCCGACACGCTGCCGTCTTGATTGTCGTCAGCGGTCGAGAGCACGCGGTGCGGCGACAGGCTTTCAACTGAGAACGGCCCGCACACTCGCACCCGCTTGTTGTCCTCGTAGGGCTGGTCGTAGAGCGTTTCCGTGTCCGCATGGCGGGCAATGGCGGCGTCAATCTGCTCGCGCTTCATGCCCTCCTTGATGTCCGGATTGTTGGCAATAGATTTGAGCGTGACATGCGGCACGCGCTTGTAAACGAACCCCTTACGGATGTCGCCCTCGGTCTTGTACTCAGGCGGCCTCTTGCCGGTCAGTTCCGTTTCCTTCTTGATGCCTTCGAGCGAGTCGGCAAGATGGTAGTAGGGATACTTCGCGGCCATCAGGCGCGTGCGTGCCAGCGCCAGGGCGACGCGGCTGGTGTCACAGGTGATCCAGCGCCTGCCCCATTGTTCGGCGACGTAAGCAGTAGTGCCGCTGCCGCAAGTTGGGTCGAGAACCAAGTCGCCGGGGTCCGTGGTCATCAGGAGGCAGCGTTGAATGATCTTTGTGTTCGTCTGAACAACATACATCATGTCTGTGGCACCCATAAGGTCGTTCCAGATGTTGGAGATAGGCATCACAGGGAAGTCAGCGAATTGCATCCTGTAGCGCAGCGTGTTCGCTGTTGTAAGAAGCCGATTAGCAATCTCCAATCGTTTCAGACCCTCCGGACTCGTGCTCCAGTAACGACCCCCAGGAGAGTACAGCTTGCCTCTAAAAAAGTATGGTTCCTTTCCACGAGAATATTCATGAGATGATGTCAAAGCCACAGATTGAAAAGCTGCGGATGTCGAATCGCCTTCAATGGAGGCGTCTTCATGCACGGCATTAGAATTTCTGTCGCGAAACACCTTCCTGGCCTTCACCTGCTGCTTATCCTTGGAATACCACACCAAGTAGTCAGCTACTGACGCGAGACTTTCGGCGGTTAGACCGCCGCTTTTCTGCAATGTGATCAACGACATGAAATTCTCACTCCCGAATACTTCATCCATAACGCACCGCACTAGATGAACATTTTCATCGCCGATCTGGACAAAAACGCTGCCAGTCTCTGTCAGCAGTTCGCGGGCGACAACCAGCCGGTCTCGCAGGTAGGCCAGATAGGAATGGATGCCGAGTTTCCATGTGTCGCGGAAGGCGCGTACCTGTTCGGGCTGGCGAGTGGCGTCCTCGGCCTTGCCATCCTTGACATCGCGCTTGCGAGTGCTGACCTGCCAGTTGGAACCAAACTTTATGCCGTAGGGCGGATCGAGGTAGATGGTCTGGACCTTGCCCTTGAGCCCTTCCTTCTCGGCCAGCGATGACATCACGAGCAGCGAATCGCCGAGGATGAGGCGGTTGGCCCAGTTTTGTTCGTGGTGGTAGAAGTCAACTTTCTGATCGAACTCGGGCGGGCCGCCATTGAAGTCACTGAAGAGCTCGGCTTGATAGGCGACCGCGGCTTCCGCAACGCGGCCACCTTGGGGACTGGCAGCGTGGGCAATCAGGTCATTGATAATGGCCTGCGGATGAATCTTCTCTTGGATGTAGACGGGCACGACGGGAACGGCGAGGTCTTCACGATCTTGCTCGTCCTTGCCCTGCCAGACGAGTTGGGGATCGAGCGAGGGATCGCGCGGATAGAGCATGGTTTTTGGCGCGAGTTCCTGGTCGGCCACGAAGTCGCGCAGTTCCTCGGTGGGGATGTTGGCGCGCTTGTCCTTGTGGCGGATAGACTCGACCTTGGGCTGGCTATAGGTTTTCTTGGCCATAATGATAGTTACTCCGAAGTGGCAGGCAGTTTGGGTTTTGGTTTGTCGATGAGGTAGTTGGCGCTGGTAATGACTTTCCGGCTGGACTTGGCTTCGAGTTGGCGGCGAGCATTGCCGGCGACGGAACCACCTTCGCGAGCGGCACGTTTGTTGGGCTTCAAGCCTTGGGCATCTTTGTTTCGAGCGATCTCGGTGGTGGCCGCTTCGGTATTGACGCAATCCGTGATGTAGCTCTTTCCATCGGAAGATAGTAGCTTCAGTTGTACACAAAGTGTGGACAACTGAACTTCGCTCTGTTCCGCCTCGCGTGCCTTCATCATGTTCCAGTAGTTGCGCGGGTTGGGGCTGTCGGTCAGCGCACCAACAATGTCCACGACCGAGAAGAACCACTGCTGATCGTGCCATATACGGCGAATCTGTTTCGCGCCGAAAACAATTATCTTGCCCTGTGCGCCGGTTGGATTGTCTTCGCTCATGGCTTTGTCTTTGTGTTATGCAGGGATGAGATCGTGCTGTGGCATCTGACTCCAGATGCGGCCATCGAGCGTTCTGCCGGCGCGCTTCTTGTTGAAGCCGCCCCATTGCTTGAAGAAGAACGCGACGTTGCTTGTCAGACATTCGTTACGGATCGCGGCGATCCATTCATGTTCTATTGGCCGCGCGCCCGGCCCGGACTCGCCGCCTACGATTACCCAGTCAATGCCCGTCAGATCAAGATTGGCGACCGGGCCTAAGAGTGGCTCCATGGAAAGGAACTTCAGGCAGGCAGTGGTCTTGCGAAGCTGATCAATACGGGCCGTGCAGCGCTGGTTCTCGACGGTGACGCCCATCCAGATATGAGGCGCCCACGCGAGGCGCGGGTCGAGGCGCAGCAGGCGCTGTGCGCGTTTGGTGAGGACTTGGAAGCGATGCCAGCATGCGCGATTCATGACCTCAAAAACCCGCAGGATGAAGTCGTCGGGGACATCCTCGTGAAACAAGTCGCTCATCGAATTGACAAAGATGGTCTGCGGCTTCTTCCATTTGAGCGGCAATTCGAGCATGTCCTCGTGAAGCGTAACGCTGAATCCATTGATGTAGTTGGGCTGGCCCATGGCGCAAAGACGGCGCGCCATGCGCTCGGCATAGCAGTTCAGACAGCCGGCAGAGACTTTGCTACAGCCGGTAACGGGGTTCCAGGTTGATTCAGTCCATTCGATGGAAGATTGGAGAGCCATATACTCAATCCCCAGCCGGCTGCGCCTGCTTGGCCACTGTAACGATTGCGTCGAGCATGGTGTTGACCTCGGAACCAATTTTCGATGCCGGCATGAATTCGACGAGCTTGTGGTACTCGTTTTTTCTGAGGACCAACGGAGTCTTCATCTTTTCCGAAAACGCCTTAAACAGAGGATCGAGAAAGTCATCAGTGACCTTGAGATCGTGTGACCAAGGACTACCTTTGCTTAGTGTTTTCAGAGCGCGGCTCACTTCGGCGATGCTTTCGCGCATCATGTCCGTGGCATGCTGTTTCTGGGCATGACCGAGCAAGTCGTCGGGCAGGTTTGACTGCGCATAGGCGAGGAGGACATCTTCAGTGCAAAAATAGTTTTCGATTTCTCGGCGCTGCCACATGAGTTCGACAAGAGGTTGGCCGGATTGGAGGGTCTTGTCCAGTCGGTCGAAAATGGCAATGCCCACGAGGCTCGGCATTGCTTCGCGCAGGGCATAGAAATTGTCGCGCGCTTTCTGTGGCAGATTGGTGGCGACCGGGTTGATGAAGGGCGTCTGCAGAAAGTTGCCAGCAGGATGGCCGAGCTTGCAGGCAAAGGAGCGCAGGATGTCAAGATCGGTGAGACTTTCAAGATACAGGATCCAGCCCATCCGCTCAGCCTGATAGTACTGATCCCAGCCAATTTCAGTAAGGGATTTGACGAGCTGACTTCCGCGGTCGTTCAGCACATGCGGTTTTCCGACAAAGGCGACGACACGTCCGCGATTTGCCGCTTCGTTGAGCACCACCTCGGAATGGCTGGCAGCAATGACCTGGGAACCCTGCTGCTCGGCAACCTCGGTGATGAGGTTGTACGTCTGGCGTTGCCGCAGGATTTCGAGGTGGGCATCCGGTTCGTCCAGCAGCAGCACGGTGCCGGGATTGGCATGGAGATGCGCAAGGAGCAAGATGGTCTGCTGGAGGCCACGGCCGGCGCACGAGATGTCCAGCAGCGCGCCGGACTGTTCGCGGTATTCCAGGGTGATCTCGCTGCGCTCGTGATAGACGGGGTCGCACAGTGTGACGCCAAAGAGCTGCAGGATGTGGCCTTTGAGGATTTCCCACTGAGGCTTCTTGCCGGGATCTATGACTATCCGATAGCAGAGATTGCGCAGCACTTGTGCCGTTTGACCTTGACCAATCAGGATGTTGATCTCGCCCGCCTGCTTGAGATACTCGCGGTCGGCCATGCCGGACATTGGCGGCAGATACGCGATTTGCGGCCGGGCCATGTCGGGCGGGATTGTGGAAAACTTGACACTGCGCACGGGCTGGTCTTCATGTCCGGGAAGACGCAACGGCCGACAGATGAACGACTCCTCGTTGCTGTAGTCAAACTCGAGCCCGCATGACCAAGGCAGCCCGTCGGTGATCCCCTCAACAATGATGTCTATGCGCACGTTCTTGGTGTGGCGCGCACCTTCCTTGTGATGGCCGCCACGGACATGCAGGTCGTTCCAGAGCAAGTTTGCATTGGGCACGGGAAGCGCCGCGAGGTCCTTTCTGTTGATCAGCACACCTGGCCGTTTCTCAGGCAACGCCTTGTTGCCACGCTTCGTCAACCATTCCTTAAGGCCAATGTCCCAGAGCGTCAAAGCCTGGAGGGCGGTGGTCTTCCCCGAGTTGTTTGGACCTATCAAGACAACGCTTCTGTCCAGCGGAATCTCGGCGTCCTTAAGTTTCTTGAAATTGCGCACAATAAGTTTCGTTAGCATTGCATAGTCTCCTATGAAGATTTTTCTATAAAGGCCCGTAAGTCAATCTGGGCATTCCACGGGTCGCCAATCTCAATGAATCCCCAGCGGCCAAAGCCGCCGTGGTTGTTGACGGCGGGTATCCACAGGGTACGCGCCGTGGCGACCTTGGCTTGCTTGTCCTTCTTGTTCTCGCCAGTGACTTCGACTATCAGGTTCACTAGGTCGGCCGGCCCGTGGCCGTCGTTGATGCAGGCGATGAAGTCTGGAATGTAACTCTTTTCCTCGCCATTGAGTGTATACGGGATCAAGAGACCCAAATTGTGGTTCTTGACGTAGCGGACGACCTCGGGCATGTCTTCAAGCGCCTCGGCCATCTTCTGCTCCCACGAGTCCGTATCGGCCACCACGTGGGAGATGTGACATTTGTCGTCGCGGGTTGCGTAGACTGCGCGCGTGGTGTCGAAGTCAACATAGCGGGTTGAGCCTACTGTGTCATAAGGCCGCAGGATGGGCGTGAGCGCGGCGGTGCCGTCCGTCGAGGCGACAATGGAGTTGTAGATGCGGTCGACCGCGTCGTGGGCAAGCTCGACCAAGAGCAGCATCTGCGGAAAAGTCTTGTCCTTGAGCACGACGCATTCGGCAAGCCAGCGCTTGACGATGGCGAGCAACTGGGGAAAGAGCCAGGGCTTGTCGTTGCCGTCGTTGTCGCGGAAGTATTTCTCCAAGGTGAGCTTGGCAAGCATGAAGGCGACTTCGTTGACGCGACGGCGTTTGAGATCGTCGAGGGTGTGGATGCTGGATTGGCCGACGATGGGATCGAGCTGCACCTTAGTAGGGATGTCGGCGGTGGAGAGCGTGAGCCGGGATTGTTCCGAGAACTTGGCGGTAAGCCGTTCGCCGGCAAGGTCGAACCGATAGCCGAGCAGTCTTGGAAACTTGATTTCGCTGGCAATGCGGCTTTCGATGGCGCGAATGCGGGTGGGAATCGGACCCGGTTTGGGATCGATAGTCGAGCCGCTGCACGGGATGAACGAGAACGGGACGCCATAGACCTCGGCATACTCGGGGTCGAAATGGCCGTCCTCGTTGGGCGCGTAGCTCATGCGGCGCAATGCGCGACCGACCACCTGCTCGCAGAGGAGCTGGGTGCCAAAGGCGCGCACGCCGAGGATGTGGGTGACCGTCTGGGCGTCCCAGCCCTCGGTCAGCATCGAGACGCTGACGACACATTTGACGTGTTCGCCGAGCTTGTCGTGCTTGCCGACGGTGTTCATGACTTCACGCAGGAGATCCTCGTCGGTGAGACTGTCGGCGTCGCGGCCGGGGAAGCGGATACGATAGTCGGCCTTGAACTCCTCAATCTCGCGCGCTGCGATCTTCTTGAAGTCATCGCTCATGGCCTCGCCAGATTCGAGCTGCAGGCTATCAACGAGAATGGTATTGGGACGATGGAGCCAGCCGCCCTGGCCGTCGTCGTTGCGGAAGATGGGGAGATTGCCGGCCTGGACAATGGTCTTGTCGCGAACCTGCTTCTCCCAGCCGGCGATGAAGTCGAACACGAGCTTCGAGACATTGGTGTTGTTGCAGACGACGATGAAGACCGGTGGCGTGATGCCACGGGCGCGGGCTTCCTTATTCTTCTCCCAGAGCCGGTAGTATTTCTCATAGTTGCCGTAGAGGCTATGGATGGCACCCTGCAGCTCGACGGGAAGTTTGGGATCGCCGGCCACTGCATGGGTCTTGCGACTCTTCTTGGGCAAATCCTCGCGGATGCGGAGCCAGAGATCGCGGTAGGTGGGCTGGTCGCCAGTCATCGAATCATCGGCGACGGGCACACGCGGCACCTTGACGATGCCGGACTCGATTGCATCAATCAGTGAGAAGTCTGACACAACCCACGGGAAGAGCGTACCCTCGCTGTAGCCGGAGCCGCGCAGGAAAAACGGCGTGGCGGACAGGTCGTAGATGGCCTTAACGCCGATCTTGGCTTTGACGGCTTCGATGCCGGAAATCCAGACGCGAGCTTCTTCTTCACGCTGCTTTGCTTCAACACGCTCGTCGCCGACGAGCGTTTCGTCCTCGGCGTCAGGCTTGCGCCGGTAACAGTGATGGGCTTCGTCATTGATGACCACTATGTTCTTCTTGCTAGCCAGATCGCGGCAGGCACGACGAACCATCTGGTCGGGCGTCTCAGTAAATGGGTTTGGACCTGCCTTGCGTTCGGCAAGGATTTCCTTGGTGATTTTGCCGGCGGCGACCTTCTCGTGGAGCAGAAACGTATGAAAATTCGTGATGAGGATCTTGGCCTGGCCGAGCTGCTCCAGAAGGTGGGTGTCAAGGATGTCGCGCTGGCGGTAGTAGTTGTCGGGGTCGTTGGGCAGCAGGACGCGCAGACGGTCGCGGATGGTGATGCCGGGCGTGACGACGAGGAAGGTGTCGGTGAACCGAGCATCCTGTGGATTGGCGCGCTTGTTGAGCGTGTGCCAGGCGATCAGCATAGTCATGACGACGGTCTTGCCGGAGCCAGTGGCCATTTTGAAGGCGGTGCGGGGCAGGCCGGGGTTGGAGGTCTGGTTGGCCTCGCGCAGCGTGTTCTCGATCCATGCGTCGCCATACTTGCTGGCGACCTCGGTTAGATAGATAGCAGTTTCGAGGGCCTCAATCTGACAGAAGAACAGTTTTTTCTCGCGCTCGGGATTTGTCCAGTATGCAAGCAAGCGGGCGGTGGTCGGGGTCACGCCGAGATAGCCGCCCTTGCGCCACAGCGTGATGCGGCGTCGGATGTCGTTGGTGAGTTTGTTCTCCTCGATGCGGTCCTGGGTCCATTCGGTGTCGAACGACTGCTGCTTCGAGCCTTTTTTCTTTGGCTTGGCGATGGGCACAAAATAGGAACTGGCGCGGCGACCGTCAACGATGTCGTTGGTAATGCCCTCGTCGCTAAAACGGAAATGGCGTGTCGGCTCGACGAAGGGCGAGTTGATAATCGGATTCTCGATGACAACCTGACTCATGAAGTCTGTTCCTGTGCAGCGCTGCCTACCGCCAATGGTTACGACTTTCAAAGTTCGTGAATATGGTACAACTCCAATGAATGAAAGTCAAGCGGGCGATGTGCGCCAAAACAAAATTAGACGAGATTATTCTGGGGTCAGCCCGAGAATATCCATATGGCCACAAATGCAGCCAAGTGATTAGGGTCGGACCTGGCAATGGTGTTGATGACCAACAGTTTGGGTGTTCATATGGGCACAAAACAGGGCTTAAGACGCCCATTTGCACAATGAAATCAAGAGTACAACGGGAGCAATGCCGCTACAAAAAAAGAGCAAAAACGCTTTGCAGCGCGGGACAATCGACATTTTATGTCGATTGAGCCGGTGAAGAAATCAACCAGCGCGCCACTTGGGAAATTTGTTCGCAATGAATTCTCGCGTAACGCGGTAATTTAGAAATGCAGCCTTCGGCCGCAGGAGTTGGCATTCTTAGGACTTACGTTTTCTTTTTCCCATTCTTCCAACCCTCCATTCTTCCAGCAAACCGATCACTGATTACCGATCACCGACCATCCACGCCGTTGGCGGGATCCACGCCGCTGGCGGGATCGCCGCCTTTGACGGGACTAGGCTGGTGCCTTAGCTAGCCAAGCCAGCTCCAGACAGCTAGTTCTGCCTTCGTGGCTTCGTGGCTTTGTGAGAGAATTGCTGCGGCAGGATGCCCCGCGCGGAGCGCGTGGCGTATCCACGCCGTTGGCGGGGCTGGCCGAAGTCCAGCTTACTAATGAGAGCGCTTTCTACTTTGCAGTGTCCTTGTAGCCGCCCGCGGTGAGGGCGGCTTCTGCAGCCGCGGTCACCGCCCGCGGCCACAATTGGCATGACACCAAGCAAGCGCATTCATTAGTAAGATTCGCGACGCGGCGGTCGCTCCCTTGCTCGGTATTCGGTAAGCGGTATTCAGTCATCGGTGCAGAAGCAGATGAGGCATCTGCTAACCACCTAGTTGGCGGGCCGGCGCGACGCCGTGCGAGTGGCAATTTTTGGACAAATTCAGTATACTACAGCTATGTATAGACCCGTGCGCCAATGCGAGTGACCGCCACACCCGTGAGGCCGCCACGCTGCCCGTATTGCCGGGCGCGCATGACGCCGGCGCAGAAGACGCTGGCGGACAATCCGTGGTTTCCGTTTTGCGGCGAACGCTGCAAAATGGCGGATTTGTCAAAATGGTTTGATGGCGCGTATGCCATCGAACAACCATTGGCCACTCTGACGGATGAGCAATGTCAGGATCTGCCGGCGCCAGCTGTGCCGGCGGATGAATAATACCGTACTGGACTCGTCTTACCAACAACCCTGTTCCGAGGAGAACGCATGACTGCCTTGACCCGCTTTGCCCTGCCTGCCCTGCTGAGCCTGCTGCTCTGCCTGACCGTCGTTGGCGCGCCGGACGCGACCAACACCGCTGATGAGGTTAGCGGCACCGTAACGACCCCGACGCTGATGCAAGATGAATGGTATCGCTGCCTGACGTTCAGCAATATGATCTATGCCGGCATGGTGCTGGTCAAAGGCCCGCGCGAATCGCTCGACAACCTTGACACCACGACACCGACCACCTTGATCGAGAGCGTTATCAAGTTTCAACATCCGGTGCGGGTCAAGACCATTGCGCAGACCAGCAGCACGCGGCGCGAGTTTGAAATGGAGCTGCTCGACAAAGTGATGAAGGATATTATCACGGCCGATGACAATCCAAAAGACGTGCAAGCCTTCCGCCAGTTTGCGCTGGCGATGATTGACCATCGCTGCGTGAACGACACGACCCTGTTGCATGTCGACCCGGCGGCGGCCTATGTCGTGTACACGCCGGACGACAACAACTATAAGTTCCCGCAGGGGCAGCGGCCGCCGTTTGTGCGCTACGACTTTTCCGACTCGAAGCTGTTCTGGAAGCTGGCACGCGCCATGCTCATGGAGATGCAGAAGCAGTAATGTTTCAGCTTGTCACGCCGTTTGTGCCGACCGGTGACCAGCCGCAGGCAATCGCGGAGCTTGTCCGCGGGCTGGCCGCCGGTCGTTGCCATCAGGTCTTACTCGGGGTGACCGGTTCGGGCAAGACGTTTACGATGGCCAACGTCATTGCGCAGAGCTGCAAGCCGACCTTGGTCCTGGCCCCCAACAAAACGCTGGCGGCCCAGTTGTTCGGCGAATTCAAACAATTATTCCCCCACAACGCGGTCGAGTATTTTGTCTCGTACTACGATTATTACCAGCCCGAGGCCTACATTCCGCAGACCGACACGTTCATTGAAAAGGATTCGTCCCGCAATGATTTGATTGACCGGCTGCGCCTGTCGGCGACGCGCGCGCTGCTGACCCGCCCGGATGTGATCGTGGTCGCCAGCGTGTCGTGCATTTATGGGATCGGCAAACCGGCCACGTATCGTGCGCTGGAATTGACCTTGCAGCGCGGGGCCGAGATGGTGCGCGGCGAGCTGCTGCGGCAACTGGTCGAGATGCAATATCAACGCAACGACCTCGATCTTGGGCGCGGCACGTTTCGGGTAAAAGGCGATACGATTGATATTTATCCGGCCTACGAGGACGCTGCCGCCGTGCGCGTGCAGTTGTGCGGCGACACCGTTGAACAATTGTATGTGATCGATCCGCTGACGGCCGCGCGCCGGCAGGCACTCGACACAGTATTGGTCTATCCCGCCACGCATTATGCGGCAAGTTCTGTCACGGTGCGGGCGGCCATCGAGCAAATCCTGAATGATCTCGAGCTGCGCTGTGCGGAACTGACCCAGCAGCACAAGTTGATCGAAGCGCAACGACTGCACCAGCGGGTGCAGTTCGACGTGGAAATGATGCAGGAACTCGGCTATTGCTCGGGTATCGAGAATTACTCGCGCTATCTGGACGGGCGCCGCCCGGGCGAGCCGTCGTTCACGTTGCTGGACTATTTTCCGCAAGACTGGCTGTTGGTGATTGACGAGAGCCATATCGCCGTGCCGCAAGTGGGCGCGATGTACAAGGGCGACCTGTCGCGTAAGACGACCTTGGTTGAGTATGGGTTCCGGCTGCCGGCCGCGCTGGACAACCGGCCGTTGCGGTTCGAAGAGTTCAGTGCGCGCGTGCGCCAGATTGTGTATGTCTCGGCCACACCGGGTGCGTACGAGCTGGCGCGTGCGGCCGAGGACGCCGCGCGCGTCGGGGTTGGCTCGGCGTGCGTCGAACAGATTGTGCGGCCGACCGGCCTGATTGACCCGCGCGTCGAAGTACGCCCGGCCGACACCCAGGTGCAGGATGTGATCGAGGAAGTGCGCCGGCGCGTGGCCGACGGTGCGCGCGTGCTGATCACGGTGCTGACCAAGCGCATGGCCGAGGATCTGACCGCCTATTTGAGCGAGGCCGACATTCGCGCGCGGTATTTGCACAGCGACATTGACACACTCGAGCGGGTCAAGATTATTGGCGCGTTGCGGGCGGGCGAGTTTGATGTGCTGGTCGGGATCAATCTATTGCGCGAGGGCTTGGACTTGCCGGAAGTGTCGTTGGTGGCGGTGTTTGACGCCGACCAGGAGGGCTTCTTGCGCTCGGCCCGGGCACTGATCCAAGTGATGGGCCGGGCGGCGCGCAACATCAACGGCACGGCGATTTTGTATGCGCGCAAGGAGACGCCGGCGATGAGCACGGCCTTGCGCGAAACCGCACGCCGCCGGGATGCCCAGCGCGCCTACAACACGGCCCACGGCATCACGCCGCAATCGATCAGCAAAGCGCTGGACACGATTCTCAGTTCGATCTTCGAGGCCGACTACGTGCGGCTGGGCGAGGACCCGCTGGATGCCTTGTTGAAGGGCGCCACGCGCCGGGCCGCGCGCAAGCGCAAAACGCGCTGATTTGTTCGCGGCGAACAAAGCATGGTTCAGGTCTTTACCGCGTACTTCTTCAATCGTTGATCGGCGTTCCCTTCGCGGCGTGCGTTTCTGCCCGTAGCCGCCGCACGGCGTGCGGCGTGCCGCACATCACGCGGAACGCCGTTCCGCGGCTGCGTCTCTGCGCAGAGACCCCCACGACCTCGCGTCGTGGGTGAATGAGATTGAGTGAGACCACGCCGGCAACTGCTGCATTCACCCTTTCGTTAAAAATCCCTCCCCCCGCCGAGCCGGGGTACTCCCTTTAGAACAGCGATAATGCAGAGACCATGCCGGCCTCTTCCCAATCTTTCCTCCCACCGACACAAGGTCGGTGGGGAGGGAATCATCTCAGCACGACGAGGAACAACCGCCGCACGGCGTGCGGCGTGCCGCACATCACGCGGAACGCCGTTCCGCGGCTACGTCTCTGCGCAGAGACCCCCACGACCTCGCGTCGTGGGTGAATAAGATTGAGCGAAAACGCGCGCCGGCCTCTTCCCAATCTTTCCTTCCACCGACACAAGGTCGGTGGGGAGGGAATCATCTCAGCACGACGGGGAACAACCGCCGTGCGGTGGCTGCATTGCTGCACCTTAATTTTTTTTCGTAACAAAACAAATGACGGCAGTTGTATTGCGCGGCTGCTTTTTGGTACACTAGGCGCTCACTCATGATGGATTATTGAGCGAGTAGCGAGCATGGCACCGCGACAACGCGAAAATTGGGGAACCCGCCTGGGGATTATCTTTGCCGTCGCCGGCAGTGCGGTTGGCTTGGGTAATTTTCTGCGGTTTCCGGGCCAGGTCTGCCAGAACGGCGGCGGCGCGTTCATGATTCCTTACTTCATTTCGTTTCTGCTGCTAGGCATTCCTTTGTGCTGGATTGAGTGGACGATGGGCCGCTATGGCGGGCGCTATGCCCACGGCAGTCTCCCAGGCATCTTCGACGCGGTGGTGCAGCGGCCGTGGGCGAAATATGCCGGCGTGCTGGGCTTGTTTGTGCCGCTGGTGATTTTCTTTTACTATACCTACGTCGAGTCGTGGTGCCTGGCCTACAGCGTGTTTTCGCTCCTGGGCAGTTATGCGCAGATTAACAAGCCGGAACAGATGCAGGCGTTTTTGGCGGCCTTTCAAGGAATTGGATCGGGCGGGCATCTCAACAACATCGGGGTGGCCTACGGCTTTTTCCTGCTGGCGTTTGTGGCGAACATGGTGGTGATCTATGTGGGCTTGGCGCGCGGGATTGAGCTGCTGTGCAAGATTGCGATCCCGGTGCTGCTGGTGGGCGGGATTGTGCTGCTGCTGCGCATTCTGACGCTGGGCACGCCCGATCCGAACCGGATCGACATGAACATCACGCACGCATACGGTTTCATGTGGAATCCGAATTTCAAGATGTTGGCCCAGCCGAAAGTGTGGCTGGCGGCGGCCGGGCAGATTTTCTTCACGTTGAGTGTCGGATTGGGCGCGATCATGACCTATGCCTCGTACTTGCGCGCCAACGATGACGTGGCGTTGTCGTCCACGACGGCGGCAAGCATGAACGAGTTGTTCGAGGTGATCATTGGCGGCAGCATCGTGATTCCGGCGGCGTATTTGTTTCTCGGGCCGGAGGGCGCCTTGGAAGCCGCCCGGCGCGGCACCTTTGATCTTGGTTTTGTGACGATGCCGGTGATCTTGAACAAAATTCCGTTCGGCGAGATTTTCGGTTTTTACTGGTTCTTCCTGTTATTTCTGGCGGGGATCACCTCGTCCATTTCGTTGCTGCAGCCGATCGTGTCATTTCTTGAGGATGAGTTTGGCTGGGATCGGCACAAAGCGGCGATTGCCATCGGTATTTTTAGTTTTGTGGTGACGCACGCCTGTATTTTCGGCCTGGGCGCGGGCGTGCTGGATGAGTTTGATTTTTGGGGCGGGCAATTGGCGATCACCATCTGCGCGCTGCTGGAAGTGCTGATCTTCCTGCGCTACATGGGCATCGAACGCGGCTGGCGTGAGCTGCATTGCGGCGCGGATGTGCAATGGCCGGCGTGGCTGCGCTATGTGTTTGTGGTCACGGCCGTGTACTTGAGTGCGATCATCACGTATTGGGCAGTGTTTGAATGGGTGCCGTGGATCATGAAGCCGTTTGGCTACCTGGTGACGATCGGGCTGCCGCCCCACTGGCGCGCGGCGCCGGTGCAGCCGGCGATTTTGTGGACGCGGTGCGGATTGCTGCTCCTGCTGCTGGTGCTGCTGGCGCTGGTGCGGTTAGCCTGGTGGCGGCGCGCGCCGCGCGCGGGCGGTGCGGCATGACCACGGCCGGCTGGATTTTTCTGCTGGTGTCGTGGAGCGCGATCCTCAGCCTGTGCAGCTTTTGCTTCTGGAGAGTAATGGCCAGCTCGCGCGCGAATATCCACGCGCCGCTGGACATAGATACGGATGAGCATGACCAACACGGCGACGCGACCACCCGCAGCGCGCCGCCACCACCGCGAGAAACTGCATGAACGAACCAGCCCGACCGTATAGCACCGTTATTTCGCTGGCGATCTTGCTGGTGGTCATGTGCATGCTACTGGCGCTGGCGGCATTATATGCGCGGGCCCGCGGCGATCTTGCCCGGCTGAGCCGGCAACCGCGCGAGATTGTGATTGAGACCGAGCCGGTGAATGGGATGCTGCTGTGCGCGCTGGATGACGTGTCGAACCAGTTGGTGGCGGTGGCAATCGAGCGCGACGCGTTACGCAAAGAGTGCGCCCGCTGGCAGACGATCGTGGCGAGCCTGACGAACGGCATGTGGTCGCCGGACGATGTGCAGGTGTTACAGGTGCGGCTGCGCAGGCTGGAGGCTGAGCAGCGCGCGTTGCGTGCCCGCACCCCGGCCGCGGCGCAGAGCGACACGGTCACGCTGACGCGCACGGTCAGCATTTTGGGGATTCCGATGCGCGAGCGCAAGCTGGTGTTTCTGATCGATACTTCGGGCAGCATGCAGGATGAAGGCCGGTTTGCCGAAGTGCGCGGGGCGATGAAAGTGGTTTTGCGCACCTTGGATTCGACGCATCAGGTGGATCTCATGACCTTCACCACCGATGACCAGCGCGCGCCGGTGGTGCAGCCGCTATGGGGCAGTCTGAACGGATTTGGCGAGCAGCAGCGCGCCGCCGCCGTGCAATTTCTGATGCACACGACGCCGCGCAACGGCACCCCCACGGTGGATGCGATCCGCACGGCACTGGCGCGCTATCCGGATGTGGAAGCCCTGATCTTGCTCTCGGATGGCGAGCCGACCGATTACGATGCCTATGGCGTCGAATGGGAACGCGCCGCCACGGCCATTGAGCAGCTCAATCCGCGGCGGGTGCCGATTTACACGATTGGCGTCGGGCCGCGGATGGGCGATGTGCGCCACGGCGGGCGCCGTTTCATGGAGCGGGTGGCGCTGATGTCGCATGCCGCATCGAGCAGTTTTTAACCGGCGCGGGAGAGTGTCATGCAGCCGTTGCAGCACCATCGTTATTTGAGCAAGGCGGAGTACCTTTTCAGTCTGTTGGCGGGCGCGCTGGTTGCCGCCACGGTGGTGATGGTAACGATCGCGCTGGTGCTGCGCTACGGGGCGGCTTTTCCCCCGCTTTGCGCGGTCGGCAACGTGCTGTGTAATATGCAGGTGATTGCGGACGGCACATTCACGGATGTGCAGGCGATTGACCTCGGGCAGGCCTTGTTGTCCACGCAAGCCTTGCTGTACTGGGTGTTTGCGACCGCGATCTGCTTGCTGCTGCTGCGCGCGCGGATCCTGCGGCGCGAGCGGCGTGCGCTGCGCGCGCACCTCTTGCCGGAGCAGCCCGGTGCGGTTATTCACGCCGCGGACGTGCCGCAGTTGCTGCACAAGATTAAGCCCTACCAAGGGACCATCATCGCCACCTTGATCGAACGATCCTTGCAGCACTACCAATGCATGGGACTGCCGGCGGAGACGACCATGTATGCCTCGGCCAGCGCGGACGTGTTTGCCAATCAGCTTCGGCCGCAATATGCGTTTATCATGTTCTGCGCCTATGCCTTGCCGCTGCTGGGACTGATGGGGACGTTAACCGGCATAACGCGGGTGGTGTCCTGGCTCAACGTGCCCGAGGCGGACATCTCGTTTGCCACACTGGGCGCCTCTTTTGATGCCGCGCTGGTGGCGCTGATCACCACCTTTGTGCTGGTATTTTTCATCAGCATGACGCAGGCATCCGAAGAGAAACTGATCAGTGCCGCACATGAGTATTGCCTCGAGCATCTGCCCCAGCGGCTGGCGGATGACGCCACGCCGGTGGCGCACACGTATCCGCTATGAGCGCCGGTTCAGCGGCCTGCCCCGCGCTTGACCACATCGCCGCCCTGGCGGGCACGGCGGTCCGTGCGGCCGGCGCACTTCTGGCGGCCATCCGGGCGCGTGGCGATATTCACGTCACAGTGCGTGAACGGCATGATGTCAAGCTGGCCGCCGATGTGGCTGCCGAACAATGTCTGCAGGAGCTGCTGCGCGCGGCCCGCCCGGCGGACGGCATGCTGGCCGAGGAGTCCGGCGCAGCGGCGCTGGAGCGGGCGGGCGTCTGGATCATTGATCCGCTGGATGGCAGCGTGAATTATTCGCATGGGCATCCGCACTTTTGTGTCTCGCTGGCGTGGGCCTGGCGGGGCGTGACGCAGGTCGGCGTCATTTATGATCCGGTGCGCGACGAGTTGTTCAGCGCGGTGCGCGGCGGCGGCGCGTTCGTGAACGGCGTGCCCATGCGCTGCGCGCCAACGGCCGTGCTGGCGGAAGCGATGATCGCGGTCGGGCTGAACCGTTTTTTTGTCGGGCCAGCCTTGGCAAACGAGCTGGCGGGGCTCTCTGACCGCACCCAGAAAGTCCGGATCAGTGGTTCCGCCGCGCTGGACTTGGCCTACACGGCGTGCGGACGTGTGGACGGGTATTTCGAGCAGCGCGTGTTTGTTTGGGATTTGGCGGCCGGGATGTTGCTGGTCGAAGAAGCCGGCGGGCGCAGTTGCTGGTGGCGCCGGCCCGAGCGGGCGCACCAACGCGCATGCCTGGCGAGTGCGCCGGCGTTATTCCCGCCGTTGCTGTCGCTGCTCACCCTGGATGAGTACCGCGGTGCACGAACTTGCTTTGATGACTGAAGTACTGGCGCGCGTCTGCGAGACGGCGCGCGCCAACAACGCCGCGAAGGTGACGGCCATTCACTTGGTGTGCGGCGCGGTGAGCGGCGTGGTGCCGGACTGCCTGCACTTTTGTTTTGATGTGTGCGCGGCCGACACGGTTGCGGCCGGCGCCACCCTAACCATTGAAACCGCGCCGACGCGCTGGCAATGCCGCGCCTGCGGCCAGATGTTGGAGAGCGATGTGAGCGCGGGGCACGACGCCTGCCCGCACTGTCATGCGCGCGACATTACGTTAGCCGGCGGGCGCGAATTTTTTCTGAAATCAATCGAAGTCGCCTAACCCAGATTAGGCCGGCCAGAGCGGGGTCGGATAGGCGCCTTGCGTGACCAGCGCGCGAATGCTTTCCTGCACGCGCGCCTTGTCATCCGCATACGTCACGCCAAACCAGGTGGCATCGCACGACAGCACCTCCATGGATGCCATGCCCGCGGCGATAAATTCATTGACCGCCGACGGGATCAAGTATTCCGCTTTCAGATCGCCGCCATGTTTGGCAAGAAACGTGCGCAAGCCGGCGTCGAGCAACTGAAACAGGCGCGGGGTGAACCCAAAGAAATTCATCGAACACAAGGCATCCAGGGGATAGGTGTGCTCGTCGCCCTGCTTGTCCTGGGCCGCAACCGCGTCGCCTTCGCGCTTGATCTCAAAGCGTTCGACAATGCTTTTGAGCTCGCCGCCGCGCATGTCGCACATGGCGCGGGTGACGCCGCCGAAGGCCGACAGCACATTGACGATTTTATAGCCGACCATGCACCAGTCCGTGCTGGCGACATTGCTGGCGCCCAACTCGCGGGCGATGAGCTCGTAGGCCTCGCCGCCGTAAAAATCATCGGCATTGATCATCGTGAATGGTTCGCGAATGACGTCGCGCGCGGCCAGAATGGCGTGGCCGGTGCCCCACGGTTTGACGCGCCCTTTCGGGACGGAGAAGCCGGCCGGCAGATCGTTGATGTCCTGAAAGGCATAGGCCACCTCAATGCGTTTTTCGTACTTGGCGCCGATAGTCTCCTTGAACTGCTGTTCGAAGTCATGGCGGATGACGAAGACGACCTTGCCGAAGCCGGCCCGGATCGCGTCGAAGACGGAGAAATCCATGATAACTTCGCCGGCCGGGCCGACCGGGTCGAGCTGTTTCAGGCCGCCGTAGCGGCTGCCAATACCTGCTGCCAAAATAAGAAGGGTCGGTTTCATCGCACGTCCGGGATGGTGATTATCAGTTGGCGCCAAACGCGTCGGCGCTCCATTTTACAATAATAGCAGCAGGAGCGCCATCCCCACAAAAAAGCAGCCCAGCGTGCATTTGCTGATGACCACATTGCGCCGGCTCCAGGCCAGCAAGCGCTGCATATTCAGGCCGCGATACACCAGCACAAACACCAGCACCAGCGGCAGGATGAACATCGTGTTGTACAGCAGCAGATACAGCCACGCGCGCAGATTACCGGCTTGGCTCTTGAGCAGCATCACCAGGGTCGGCACGTAAACTTGACCGGTGCAGACACTCTCCAGCGCGGTGACCAAGCAGCCGATGACGATCCCGCCCAGCAGCAAACTGTGATAGTGCACGCCGCGCCGCATCACGGCATGAATGCGTTCCTTCATGCGCGCCGACAATTGCATGCTGACTTCGTTGGGATTGTTGTGGCGCGCGTAGCGCCAGGCATCGCGGAACGACAGGACGGCAAAAACGATGAGCAGCACCAGCATGCCGAGCTCAATCCCACGCTGCACGGCGCTAAACGCGCGCAAGGAATGCAACAGCCGCAACAGCCCGAAGCCCAAGGCAAAATAGGTGAAAAACGAGGCCGCACAGAATGCCGCACCCATAACCAGCAGTGCGCGCCCGCGGATATTTGCCACCATCAGAACACTCATGAAAAACACTAGAGTTGAAATCGCACACGGATTGATCCCGTCAATCAAGCCGCTCAGCATGACCAGCGGGGCGGTGAACTGGCGCGCGTGCGCGGTGAGGGCCGCGTCGGCGGGGCCACGCGTGACGGCAATCGGCTGCGGCGGCTGCCAGTCGGGCTGGGTGCGCGCCAAGACCCGCGCTTCCACATTCGACAGCAGGGCATCTTTGATCTGCGCGACGCCCTGCAACGGGATCAGATAATCAACGACCATGCTGACCGGCGCGTTCTCGGCCATGCCCAGCGCCTGTTGATACGCCGCCAGCAGGACGACATTCGACCGGATGCCGACATCATGCCGGCGCAAAGTATAAAAGCCTTCGTACTGGGCGGCCAGTTGCGGCAGCACTTCGAGCTTGACGCGCTCGCACTCCGGGCAGCCCGGTTCGAAGAAATAATCAACGACAACGGGCGTGAGCTCGGCGGCGGGCACACGGCTGCTCCATGCGCAGAACGCCAGACAGCAGAGCAACAGCCGGCGCGCGCGCATCACAACCCCGCAGTCTGCGCGCCAACGGTCACGGGAATGACAATGTCACGTTGGCCGCTGTCATCGGTGCTGACGATGATGCGCGCGCCGTGCAGGGCGGCAGTCACGCTGCGGAAGGTCACGTCGCAGCGGAAGCCGAGCTCGCCGGTGGGTGTGCATTGGGCACTGATGGCCGGATCGGTGCACTTGACGCTGATGACCTTGACCGGGCGGTGGTGGCGCGGGCGGATCAAGACGGTGCGCGTGATCGTTTCGGTTGTGGGCGCCACCGCCAGCTCTTGCGGCACGGTGACAAACTCGCGCAAGACGGACACGGTAACGCCGACGCGCAGATAGGGGAACACGGCATTGTCCGTGCACAGCCATATTTCGCCCTGATAGACGCCCTCGGCGAGCGGTGGCACAGTGTGGATCGTGATGCGCGTGGTGTTTTCATCGACCGGCGTGGCGACGGCGGTAAACGCCGGCGCGGTCGTCAGAATATTGGTGATCGCCAATTTGAACTTCGACTCAAACACGACACTGACATTGGTAGCGAGCGCGCGATCGCCGGCACAGCGGCCGAAATCCACGCCGCGCGGATCGACATCGACATAGCGATACACCGTGCCCGAGAGACACAAGTACAGATAGGGTTGCAGCGGGTCATTGCACTCGAGCGTCACATTTTTCGTGAAGAGGCCGGTGCGCTCCGAGAGCGGGGTCTTGACGTACAGCAGGCTGTTCGAGCCGGGCGGGATCAGGCGCAGCATGTCTGTGCCGGTGCGGCAACACGCGATGATGCGGGTGATTTCAAGCGGTTGGTCGCCGCGATTCTCGATGAAAAAGTCGTGCTCGGCGTAGGGCGTGTTGCCCTCGGCGCGGAAGACTTGGATCGGGGCCGCACAGTAAATGCGCGGCGCAGCGAGCGACCGGAGCGGCAGGCCCAGCGCCAGCAGCGCGACAATCACCAAAACAAAACGAGTGCAAACGGCAGACATGGTCATGGGATGAGCCTGAACAATGAAGTTATAGGAAGCGATGGCGTTGCAAAAGAAACGGGGGGCCAAAAACAACACCGGCAGACGTGCTGCCGGTGCTGCAAAAATCGACCCACGTCCCGATTCAGTACACGTGGGTGCTTTCCTCTTCGACGACCGGGGTCGTCAGAAAATCGGATTTAACACTCAGCTTAATCCGCCCATCGCCGACTTGCGCGGCCTTGGCCTTGATCGTATAGGTGATCGTTTCTTTCGAGGCCAGGGCGGCATACGGCTTGAAGGTCACGCTGGAGTCTTTGATCGTCCCGGGCGACGAGCCGTCCGCAGACAACGGGTTCAGTTCTTTCGGGAACTTGACCGAGACCGCCACATTGCGGTCTTCCTTGGTGCCCTGATTCTGGACCGAGATCTTGTAGGTGGTTTCCTCGCCGGTGATCAGCGGATCCTCGAGGTCGACGATTTCGACCAGGATGGCTGGCAGCCGCGGGGGTGCCTTCACGGCCGGTGTGGGCGGCGGCGGGACGACGGCGCGGGCCTGCTGCGGCGGGACTGGCGCGGGGCCGCAGACGTCACGCTGCAAGAACGCCGGCTTCAGACAAAACGCACTATACGGCGCGTACTCGTCGGCCAAGATGCCGATCGTCAGCAAATCCGCGGTGCCGGCCAGCAAGCGACCAACGCCATAGACGGAGCCTTTAATCGGGCCGGTGCCAAGCCCAATCACCGAGTAGTGATTGACATCCTGCAAAATCGCGTGAGGCACTTCCAGCGGCGACGACACAATGTTGACCACCGCGCGCGACAGGCCGTCCATCGGATTGCCAAGATAGGCCGTCGCACTGCCCGCGGCGCACATCAGTGGCAGTAGCAGCGCGAGTGCCAATGTCAGCAGGATACTCCGTTTCATAACTGCTCCTGTTTGTTCAAAATGAGCAAAGCAAAAAAACCGAAACACCAAATTAATAATCCATCAAACACCATATTATAGGGTATCCCAACAGCAATGTCAAGTGGCTTGACAAACCGCGCAGGCTAGGGTACAATAACGGCGTTCCAACGGTGGGCGGCTAGCTCAGTTGGTTAGAGTGCCTGCTCGACATGCAGGAGGTCACAGGTTCGATTCCCGTGCCGCCCACCATTGTTCTTCCACATTTTTCTCCCACCCCGCTTGACACCCGCTAGGGGTATTTGATACCATAGGTAAACAAAAGGGGCTTCTGCCCTGACCTTTATGCTGTTCACCCTTGCTGGTAAAAGCCATGAACTGTAGTACCCGTTGGATCTGTGGCGGTGTGGTTGTCCTGAGTGCGGTATGTGTTACCAACGCGGCGGTCATCTGGGATAGCAGTGTGCCGCCCGATCCGTGCCTGTGGCCGTACGGCGACACGAATGATTTCATCGAAATTCCCACGCCAGAGACGCAGCCAACGGTCTGTTACGTCTACCGCCCCAGCGCGGTGCAGGCCAACCAGCGCGTCTACATTGTCGGCGGGCGTATGTCGTCAGCCCCCACCGGCTATGTCAACGCCCACAGTCACCTTAGCATTTTCAACCCGTTTGAGAGCAATCCCAGCAACATGTGGCAGGCAGCCAAATGGGACGGCAGCGGGCCGTGTGGCATCAATATGGGCGCCGGCACGACGCGGCCCATTAGGCCCAACGGTGTCGCGCCGGCGGGCGTGGCGTTGGGCACCTACGATGTTGATTTTGACGGCACCGAGGAGTTATTCCTGTTTTCGGGTGAAAATCATCCCGGCAACACGGTCATGATGTACGACCCGGACGGCGACAGTTGGACAAACCGCACCGGCACGAGCGGCATTGTCAATGTAACGACCTGTGCCGGCGGACAAGTCGGCGGCAAGTACTACCTGCACGGCGCGCCGGATTCCATGTTTGTGTATGATTTTCTGGCCGATAGTTGGCAGACCGTGCCGATTGCGAATTTCCCGCAGAAGACGGTGCAAGGCGGCAGTGCCTCCGACGAACAGAAGATCTACATGCCGTGGGGCGCATATGATGATATTACCCGCACCTCCAGCAATTCATTTGGGCTGTCCATGTATATTTACGATCCGGCCACGCCGAGCAATGTGGTCGCCGGCGTTCCGCCGCCATTTGGCTGTAATCAGGCCGCGGTCGTGGCCTATCGTGACCGCGTCTATTTGTTTGGCGGGCGCATCACGGGCGGCGCCGACAGCAGTACAAATTTGATTCAAGTCTACTTTGTCGCCTCGAACAGTTGGTACATATCGCAAGACCGCATGCCGGCCAACATCAATGCGCCGGCGGCCTGGTTTGCCAATCGCCGCGTGGTGATTGCCAACGGCTATTTGTTCAACAACGGCGCGCAGCCAAATCAAACCACCAATGTGCTCTGGTCGGCCGACATTCGCCAGCTTGACCCGCCCTTCCCGACCGCGCTGGATGTCTTTCCTGGCACGCTCGATCTGGGCATGACCGCGTCGACCGGCGTGTACTACGTCGGTGATGCCGGCGGGATTGGTCTGGACTACACTAATATTGTGACCGCGCCGTGGTTGGCGGTGACGCCGGCGGCCGGCGCGACCGCTGGGCTGAGCTATCGCACCAACACGGTCGTGATCAATCGCGCATTGATCACCGCGCCGGTTACCGGCACGGTTCAGGTTGTGGCCGGCGGCGGAACCAGTGTGGTGACGGTGATTGCCGCGCCGCCGATGCCACTGCCGTTCGCCATCCCGAATCTGGTCGCGACCTTGACGCAGGTGAGCAATATCAGCTTCAAATTGTTAAACGCCGGCACCCTGGCGTTGTATTTCACCAACACCGCAACGACCGGCTGGATTACCGACATCACGCCGGCGACCGGGGTGGTGAGCCCGGCCGGCGGCTTTGTCATGATCAGTTTCAATGTTGGGACCGTGACGCCGCTGCCGGCGACCGGCGCGGTGATTGTGGCCGGCAATGCGCCGAGCGTGCAGTGCACCGTGGTCGCCAATTCGGACACGTTCTATGTCTCGCCCAGCGGCAATAACGCCAACAACGGCCAGAACCCGGGCGCGGCCTGGCGCACCTTGTCGCATGCCTTTGCCGCCGTGCCGAACGGCATCGCCGGCCGACCCGTGACGTTGCATGCGGCCGCCGGCACGTATGCCAATGAGAGCTCGCTGCCCAACACCAATCTCTGGAGCCTGCATCTGAATGACCGCAGCAACTTGCGGGTGCTGGGCGCCGGCGCGCAGCAAAGCATCATTGTGCCCGGCACGAATATCTGGCCGCTGGTGCGCGGCGAAAGCGATCGGGTGCCGTCGCGCTGCCCGCTCGAGCTGCGCAACGCGGTGAATCTCGAATTCAGTGGGTTCACGATTGTGGCGACCAACCCGCCCGCGCTGACGACCACCAACACGTGGGACAGCTTCTGCGTAATCGTTGGCATTGAGCAAGTCAACGGGCTGTACCTGCACCATCTGTATCTTGACGGCAGCTTCACCGGTGCGGTATACAGCACGGATGACAACGTGTGGAGCAATGAGTGGCAGGGCTGGCTTTACTTTGGCATTGCGTATCGGGGCCTGACCGGGCCGAACGGCGCGCGCTTCGAGAACATCTTGTTGCGCGGCACACAAGGCGCGTTTCGGCAGAACAACTTCGGCTTTACGGGCGATGACAGCAACACCGGCCCGGTCTGGATCACGCATTGCACCTTCGTTGAGCAATGCAACCCGGGCGGCGCAGCATTTGGCGTGGGCATTCACAACCCCGGCGATCCGCACTTTGCGCCTAGCTACCTCGTCGAGCACAACATCTTCGGCGACATACCGAATGCGCTGCGGCCCGAGGCAACCGAGGCCATCGGCCTCACGCCCGACCAGCTTGAAACCAGCGCGGGGGTGCCGCAAATGCAGGCCTACTCGAACCAAGTCTGGTCGATCGGCGTGCCGGTGCCTGGCGAAAATTGGTGGAATGTCAATGTTATTGCCGAAGACAACGATGGCAATACGCTGAACTTTACCAACGAGCCGCCGGTCTTTGAGACGCTCGGCGGGTTGCCATATTCGACGCAGGTGGAGACGGTTTTTGGCACACGCGACGTCGGCTGGAATGTCGTGCCCGAGCCGATGAGCATGCTGTTCGGACTGCTTGCGTTACTGGGCGCGCGCGCCGGCCGGCGGCAACGCTGAGGTAGTTTTGCTTGTATATGCGCGGCGGACGGGGGTGATCGTCCGTCGCGCATTCACTTAACTAGACGAGGTGTAGCATGCGCACCGTATCGTTGCTTTGCTTCCTTATTTTGGCCGGCAGTCTTTTCGCGACAGGTGATAATCCCATTCCGATTTACGGCAGTGCCAATGCCAACAATTACCGCGAAGGGGTGTATCCCATTCCCTATCCGTTTGGCACGGGCAATGTCGTCATCGGTGTGCTGGACCAGATTGGCCTGCAATCCATCACCTCGTCGTATCCGTTTCTTTCACAGATCGTCTTTGATGAACAAGGGAATCTGTACAGCGCGGAGGGCAACATTCTGACGCCCGCACCGGCACCGTATTATTTGGTGAGCTATACCAAGAAACTGAAGCTGCGCTGGAAATCGGACCCCTATACCGATGCGCCCGGCGCCGGCTCGCCGGTGGTTGGCCAAGATCTTGTCTATTGCCCGTGGAATGATCTGGCCAGTCCGGGTGTGCGCGGCATCAACAAGCAGACGGGCAGCACGATCTGGAATGCCATTCTGCCCGTGCGCGTCAACATGACGCCCTGCTTGTATGACGGCTATGTGTATGGCATCACGCGGCCGAAAGACATTGGCAGCGGTTTCGCCGATACCGTCTATGCGTTCAAGATTGTTGCCAGCAACGGCTTTATTGTCTACACCAACGCGATTACGGTAGCCAGCGGCGAAACGCCCGACACGTCCATGAATACGACCCTCATTCCGGATAAATTCGGCGCGGGCGCGCATGGACTGTATTTCTCGATTCGCAATGTGAATCACGACAAAGCCTTTGGTGTTCGCACGGACACGGGGGTGAAAGTCTGGGATGCTGGTGACGCCCAGGCGTACCGTTCATCCATCATGTATGACCAGGCGACGGATTTGTTGATCTGGCCGCACTATGACGACATTGGCGGCAACTTCTGTCACGCCTTCGATCCGGTCAGCGGCACCATTCGCTGGGTGCTGAACAATGCCCAGTACAATCCGCCATCAACGCACAAGGGCGGCTATGTTGCGCCGCACACGCTCTACCCGGGTGGCGGCTCATTCATCTATGCCAACAACAACGGGGCGGTGGAGCGTTTCTCCTACACCCAGACGACACCGGCGGCGCCGCAGACATGGTATTATCAAGGCCCGGTGGGCTATGGCGAATTCTGTCACCGTTCGTTTTTGGTGAACGACACCAATCTGGGCGTACGCATGTTCATCAGCGGTGCGCGGCAAGAGACGGGTGCACCGGATTACGCGCGGCTGGTGTTTCTGGATGCCGACACCGGCTCCAATGTGGCGGAATGGATCCCGCCGACCGGCTACGATGTGCGCGAGCCATTCCGCGGCTTGTCCATCGGGCCGGACGGCACGATTTATTTCTACGACGGCAAAGGCACCTATGGCATTCTCTACCGCGTCGGCGCGCCACAGTTGAGTCTGACACCGCAGGTGCTCGAGTTCGGCCAGCTCAGCAATGATCTGCCGGTGTTGATCGGCAGTTTGCTGCAAACGCCGGTGGCCAATTGCAGCGCGGCAACCAACCAGCCCTGGCTCTCGGTTGCACCGGCCACGTTCAACGCGCCGACGGGCACGCCACAGACTGTGATCGTGACGGTTGATCGAACCCAGTTTGCCGGACCGGTGCTCGGCGCGATCACCATCACGGCCTCGGGCTTGCAGGAACCGATGAGTATTCCGGTCTATGCGGACACCCCGCGCCCGGTGCCCACCGTGACGCCGGATGTGCTGGGCATTCTGGTGCAGGGCACCAAGCAATTCAGCATCCGCAATGATGGCGCCATGGCGATGTACTTCACCAACACGCCGACCGCCGGCTGGATTTCCGTCG
>Ga0268276_1000094_pt1 | contig 98822 bp, 74 predicted proteins | sample saktaG_4_FD_190145 | JGI IMG/M metagenome (GOLD analysis project Ga0268276, IMG submission 190145) | Saline water microbial communities from Sakinaw Lake, British Columbia, Canada - sak_2010_1_5_45m | ecosystem: Environmental > Aquatic > Non-marine Saline and Alkaline > Saline ... | reverse complement strand
TGATGGGCGACCCGGCTGAAATAATAAATCTCTATCTTGACAAATGTCATAATTATAGGAAAGATTTTGAGGGAATTCGACAAGAATTCAAGGCATTGGCTTTTCCCGATGATGACTGGCATGAGTGGGGGGATGATATCGCTACTGAAAATATAAGTCAAATGTATAGTAAATACATGTCGATTTATGATATTAATCAAACAAGCGCTGTAAACTACAAAAATCAATTAGATGAAAATTACAGTTTAATTCACCTTTGGGCACATTCCTGGTCAGGGGGCCATAGCTTTAAAATCGAAAATGGCAATCTTATAGAGTGGTTCTATAATTATGAAATAGTACCGGCGCATGCCAATGCTAATTTTTACGTACTTTTTGCCTGTGGTAACAGTCGCTACACTGACGATAATTATTGTGGCGGTGTTTACGCACTTCTAACTGAAAGCGGAATAAACTCGTTTGGTTCAACGCATAGCGGCGGGATGCTGGAATTTCCCTATTTCTATAAGTGTTTGGCAGAGGGAATTTCTTTCGGAAAAGCCTTTTTGAAAACATACCAATATGTCGGTAAAAATGGCTTCGATGATGAAACATGCCATTGGTATTACGGACTAACATTTAACGGCGATCCTTTTATTGTGCCGATGCCTTCGGAAATAATTGAAGCGGTTGAAAACGAAGAAAAATCTCTTCCACAGCGACTTACACTATGTAATTATCCAAATCCATTTAATGTCCAGACCAATTTTGAATTTGAAATATTTAAACCGGGAAGAGTCAAACTCTGTATCTATAATTTAATTGGCGAAGAGATTAGTGTAATCTGTAATAATGGCTTGGAGCAAGGCAAATATAATTTAAAATGGGACGGGACGGACGCTTCGGGACATTATATATCCAGCGGTATCTATATTTGTCGATTGCAAAATGACGGAATATGTTTATCAAAGAAGCTTCTTCTCGTTAAATAAGGAAAATAGGACCGGATACGATGCAAAGTGGAAAGCAGAGAAAATCGGCAGTGAAAAAAATCAATATCAAACGCAGGGAATTTTTATTGAAAAGCCCGCTCTTAATTTTAGCGTCACATGTAATATTAAAGGCGGTCTCCAAACCTTCGTCAAAAATTAACGATGATCAAATCCCCAAGTCTGTTGGAGTAGATGAGCTACTGAAAAAGTTACCCGAACCTCTAATTCCATCCCGGCCAGACCTTATTGAGATATACAGGAAATGCTGGGAAATTGGTTTGCGAAAATCTGAATTAGGCACAAAAGAGAATGGCTTCGTTGACTGGTATATTGATGCCGCATTTGATAATAGAATATTTCAATGGGACACATGCTTTTCGGTTGCCTGGGCAAAATATTCTCAGGGAGCGCTGCCCAATATTGAAAGTTTAGATAATTTTTATCGAAAACAGCATTCTAACGGCGCAATTTCCGGGGTAATTCGTAAAAAAGACGGCACCGATGATCAACCGATAGATTCACCCTGGTTTACACGGAACAATCTTTTTGCGTGGATCGAATATGAATATTTTCTTATAACCGGGGATGCTTCACGCCTGCCGATAGTTTTACCGATTCTAAAAAAATATTCCAACTGGATAAAAATGAATCGAAGGCATTCCAACGGACATTATTACTGGTCCGGTTGGAGCAGCGGCATGGACAATTCTCCCCGCTCCAAAGCCGATAAATTCTATCCGCCTTATAGCTGGGTGGATTACGATGCAAACGAGGCGCTGGCTGCCTACTATTTAGCAAAAATTGCGGAGCAATTAGGCGAAAGTAAAATTTTTCAAGAGTTTCAGGGTTTTCATGCGGAAATTAAGGAACTGGTAAACCGGGAAATGTGGTGTAAGGAGGATCAATTTTACTGGGATCTGGAAAAAGACGGTTCATTTATGAAAGTTAAAACCATCGCTTCTTTCTGGCCTATGTGGGGACGTATCTGTGAGAAGCAACATATCGACGGGTTGGTAAAGCATTTGAATGATGCGATTTCCTTCAACAGACCGCATCGCGTACCCACAACTTCCGCCGACGAAGAAAAATATGCGCCGGAAGGTCAATACTGGCGCGGAAGCGTCTGGGCGCCGACCAATCATATGGTAGTCAAAGGATTGGAGGCTAATGATAGACATAAACTGGCAAGGGAAATAGTAATGAATCACCTGAATAATATATCCCTTGTTTATCAATCTACAGGCACCGTTTGGGAAAACTACTCGCCGGAATATGTCAAACCCGGAAAACCATGGGCTAAACCGGATTTTGTTGGTTGGTCTGCATTAGGTCCAATTGCACAGCTGATTGAATTTTATATTGGAATTAAACTGGATGTCCCGCATAATAAAATCAATTGGGAATTACTCACGACTGAAAGCGTAGGGCTTCGTAATCTAAAATTTGGTGATTCATATATTGAACTAATTGCGGCGGAACGTATCAGCCTTGAAGACGAGATCCAAATCTCGGTAAAAACATCAAAAGAATTTTTTTTATCTCTTAATAACGGTAAAAAGCAATTCGAAAAAAACATACTTCCTGGAAAACACGAATTTAAATTTGTGTGAAGAATTATTTAAAAAGAAGATGAAATTTATATTTCAGAAGACCAATTTGGAATTACTTAAATATATATCGTTATCAATTTTCACTGTTTTATTCCTCAGTACATGCCATAGCTCAAATAAGTCAAAAACCACTATTGGCTATATTACAATTTCAGACCAGCTATCAGTTGAAGATAGCGCAGTTGTCGATTGGATAAGTGATCACAAGCTCTTCAATATTAAAGTGATTAATATCAGCCGGGAACCGGAGAAAATAAAGGATGTGGATGCAGCGTGGGTGCACATACCTGATCAGCATGTTTATGATAAATGGTCAACACATTTAACAGAACTGACAGAACTGAAAAAATATTATGAAAATGGTGGGAAATTATTTCTATCAGATTTTGCTGCACTCCTCCCATCTGCATTAGGAATAGAACCACATAAACCAAAGATTCGAACCGTACACATTAAAGATAATGGATTATTTGATGAAAGAGGATTACAGAGTTATAGGGGCCATCCGGTTTTTAATGATCTTTTTGGAGGTGGTTTCATTTGGGATTCTTATGAAAACCAGGAATTACCTATAATTGGTTACTTTGACGACGATTTCCCTCAATCAGGTAAAGTGGTTGCAACCGGAAAATCATTTGTTACCGTGAATGAAAACGATCGATTAATGGTAGAATATCAGGAGCGAAATGGTAAAATTCTGTCGGTAGGGACGTTCATTTATTTTAGCAAAGGTAATCGCCTGAAACTTCATTTAGAAAAATTCATAGAAAATTCGCTGCTTTATCTTGTCGGTAAAAATATAAAAGAGCCAATAACATACTGGCAAAAGTATGATAATAAGCCCAGAGAATTTAACATTTCAACAAATTCACTGAAAAAATCCGATGAAAAACTGCTAAAAAATCTACTCGAAACCGAGTTGGTTTTCAAAAACGATAATCCCCGGAATAACTTCTTTGATCTTGCGGGTCGGCGCGCCTTAGTTATGGGAAAAGAAAATGGTGGCATTGACGAATTGTGGGTTCATCCTTTCAGAGTACTACGCGATTTCCAGACAGGTGTTGTTATCGAGAATAGGGTTGTCTGGTTAAATGATCTACCTGTAAAAATTGAAATTCGACCGGAATCACTTACCCGAATCTACCAGACTGAATATGGCAAATTGAAAGAGCTAATCTATCCTTCATTATCAAGAGCAGGTGCAATTGTTCACTATGAGGCGAATATATCCAAACCGATAAAATTAATGATAAAGTTCCGTAGTGAATTACGATGGATGTGGCCATATTCTGAAAATGCTCCAGGTGATCTCTATTATGGATATGATGAAGGATTAAATGCGCTACACGTAAAAGATGTAAGTGGAGATTTTTATTGCATCATTGGCGCTGATCTTGAACCGAATCAGCATATATCGGGACAATATGGCGATATTACGTGGGAGTCAAATAAATTCACTAAAGCCAAAACAGATCTGAACCAGGTTTATCATGCTTGCTTATATGATTTGACCGCAAAGAATAATTATGTCTTGAATATGGCAATTGTAGGGACTAATGAAGGAAAAGAGAATGCTTTAAATGATTACCGATATTTATTAAGCCATCCGAAGAAAGTATATTCTACCCTTACTGAACATTATCGGAACTTGTTAGAAACAAAATTGACAATTGAGTCTCCCGATGAAGAATTTAACAAACTGTGGAAATGGGCTTTAGTGGGCACAGACCGTTTTTTTGTTAAAACGCCAGCTCTTGGAACAGCCTTAGTTGCTGGATTTTCTACTACTGAAAGGGGCTGGGACGGCGGACACAAGATTAATGGACGTCCCGGTTACGGGTGGTATTTTGGCAGAGATTCGGAATGGTCATGTTTCGCTATTGACGATTACGGTGATTTTCAGTTAGTGAAGAAACAGTTGGAATTTTTACAGAAGTTTCAGGATATTCCCGGAAAAATATTTCACGAAATATCGACAAGTGGAGTTGTACATTTTGATGCGGCAGATGCTACTCCACTGTATATAATTCTTGCCGCTCATTATTTACGAGCTTCAGGAGATATTGATTTTATTACAGAGAGTTGGCAACATATAAAAAAAGCCATGGATTTTCTCTACTCAACAGACACTGACGGCGACCTGTTAATTGAAAACACGAATGTCGGTCACGGCTGGGTTGAGGGAGGAAAACTCTGGGGTGCAAACAGCACCTTTTATCTATCCGGTTTATGGGCACAAGCATTAAAAGACGCAGCTTATATTGCCTCACAACTTGAGAAAGAACAACTTAGTGAAAAATATTTGAGCGATGCCGCTCAGGTCGTAAAAATCCTGAATACGGATTTCTGGAATGACTCAACCCGGTTTTTCAATTATGGTAAATTTTCAGACGGTAAATTCAATCCTGAAAAGACTGTGCTCCCGGCAGTTGTAATGTATTATGGTCTCTTAGATGACGAGAAAGTTGAGTTTGTATTAGATGACTATGCCGGAAATGGTTTTTCGTCTGATTGGGGTGTTCGCATCCTGAGTTCGGAATCACCGCTTTTTAACCCAAGCGGATATCATTACGGCAGCGTCTGGCCTCTATTTACCGGCTGGACGGCGCTGGCTGAATACCAGTACGGCAATTCGACTCAAGGTTTTATGCACATAATGAACAACCTCAATATTAAAAATGATTGGGCGCTGGGCTATGTCGAAGAAGTTTTGGACGGCGCTGTCTATAAACCTTCGGGAGTTTGCCCGCATCAATGTTGGTCGGAAACCAATATTCTGCACCCGGCGATTACCGGTATGATTGGATGGAAACCTGATGCTCCGGCGAAATCTGCAGAGCTAAGTCCACGTTTTCCCTTACATTGGAATAAAGTAACAATTAATAATCTGCATGTTGACAAAACTGTGTTCCAATTGCAGATGGAGCGAACTAAAACCAGCACTCAATATGAATTTAAGTTGACAGGAGGACCAAAAATATTAATTAATTTCACGCCTGAAATTGCTACAGGTATGATTATTGACGAAGCAAAATTAAACGGTAAAATAATTGAAGTATGTTCTCATACGAAACGCGGATTACCGGCAGAACCAATATCGTTTCTTCTGAAAGATAAGGTAGAGATTGTTTTACATCACCATAGTGGCGTTGGCATGCTTCCGTTAATGCCTCAACCCGCGCCGGGTGATTCTTCGAAAGGTTATCGGATAATCGATGCTAATTTAGATGGAAAAAAATACCAGGTTACACTGCAGGGAAAATCAGGTTCGGCCGGTATATTTGAAATGATGATATTTGATCAGTTTGTAAAATCGGCAGAAGGGGCGCAAATAAAAAGTCTTAGCGATAAAGGTATCCTGCAACTTGAAGTGCCTTTTCATAGATCGGGGCAAAAGTTTGTAAGTATATCCGTCATTGTGGAATTTGAATAATGAGCCGGCTGGAAGAATTATTTTTAGAGATGGATGTCTTAGAAAATAGAAAAAGCCAATTGTTAAATAAATAAAGTTTGAAATGAGGATAACTATTAAAAATACTTCTTCGCTAAATTAGACTGAGTATTCCTTGTGCACTTTACCAATATTTTCTTGACAATATTTAGAATGTGTGCTATATTCGCAAACGTGTGCGGTGACGTTTGCAATATTATCTCGAATGGATCTTTTACAGAATCTCAATTGTAGTGTGGCTTACGCTGTGGGGCCACCCCTGTTTTGAAAATGTTTAGGGAATTTATTAAGAAGAAATACCGAAAACATATAAAGGGGTATAAAAGTTTGTGAAATCGAATAAAGAGTTTATTGGGCAAAGAAGAAAACGATCTATTAAAGGAAGTATGGAAAGGAGGCGGCGATATTAACGAGAATTTATTGTTCAATTTTGATAATCAAAGATTAAGGAGAAAAAAAATGAACTTGTTAATTAATTTGAAGAAGAATCCACTAAGTTTCTTTTTCTTAGTGGTGATTTTGTCAGTGGGTATTCTATATGCCCAGGAACAGGTTGGCGGTCCCTATACTGTCGATGCTAACACGATGCTTTTAATGCACTTTGAAGACAATTTGGATAATGTATCTACTTTATCTGCAAATGGCGAAGTGCATGGAAACTTAACGTATGGGAATAATACAGTTACTGTATTGGGTAAGTGTCTGCAGCTTGATAATGATGCAGCTGAAGATCTATCCTACGTCACTGTCGCCGATACAGCGGCTCTTGACTTAACCGGCGATTGGACTATCGAGGGTTGGTTTAATATGGTTAGTAATGATGCAGCCTGGAATGTTACCCCTCGATTGGCTGCAAAACCAGGTACTAGTAATTGGTGGCAACCAAATTACTATATTAATTTATTTGCGAGTGGAATATTAAGCGGATATAACCATGACGGAACCTATACATGGCCTGAAGTAACTGCGCCCGATGGTTCCCTAACGCTTGGAGAATGGCTTCATGTAACGTATATGCGCGATTCAGCAAAATGCTTGCAAATTCAGCTGATTCATAATGCTGCAAAAGAATTGGTATATTTTAATTATCAGCGACATGATCCTGGAAATAATTTACCTCATGTAAATGTCAACCCTTTATATATTGGTTTTGGCGGCGGCGGCACTGATTCATACTTAAACGGTTCTGTAGATGAAATTCGGGTCAGTAATATCGTTCGTGATTTTACAATGCCCCCAATTCTTCTTGATGTTACCCAATTAGATAATCAACCGGTTACAGAAGATCATTATGATATCAGTGCAGAAGTGTACTCGTCAAATATGAGCACGGGAACAGTTATTTTACATTATGATGTTGGCGACGGATTTCAGGAATTGGCAATGGCTTCTGTAGGAGATAACGTTTATTCGGCGTCTATTTCCGGGCAATCGCCGGGAACAACGGTTAAGTACTATGTAAAAGCTGTTGATGGTAATAGTTTGGTAGGTATTAGTCCGGAAAATGCCGAAACCGATGAAGTTTATTACACTTTTGGCGTCTTTGCAGAAAAATGTATGGTGCTTGGTCTTGATTTTGAAGAGGGTTCAGGTATTCCGACAGACGCCTCCGTTTATGTGAATACAGTTGATACTATAGGAACACCAACTTATTCAACCGATGCTGCAGTCGGAAGCAACTCGATATATTTAGATGGCAGCAGCTATTTGAAAGTAGATTCTCCATGGCTGACAAGCAAAGAACTGGCTGTAAGTTTCTGGTTTAAAGGAGACGAATTAGTTCAAGATGTAAGATTGCTTCATCGTCCACATCCTGACTATTGGTATTGTCAGAATTATCAAATTAAAATATGCGGTGATAATAAAATTACTGCCGGTTCTTATGTTTGGAACGAAGGGCGCTGGCTTTCTAATGAACTTGAATTAGGTGTTACGCTTTCTGTGGACACATGGTATCGCGTAATTTATGAAATTAGACAAGCGGCAGCTTTTGATACCTGCAATTATTATGCGGTTTTCCAACTTAGAGATGCAAGCGATGCGGTATTGGAAACGAAGTATGTTACCTTTGATAGTGATCCGGTTCAGGCAATGAACCCTCTGGAAATTGGTTACGGCGGTGGTCTTCATTTCAAAGGATATATAGATGATTTAAAAATCTATAACTATCCCGCCTTAAAACTTATGGAAATTCCTAAAGAAACAGTCGGCGGGCCCTATATCGCTGATGAGCACACGATGCTTTTATTGCATTTTGATGGGGATTTAAGCAATGCGTCTCAATACTCGGAAGATGCAGTTGCTCATGGCCAGACATATTACATTGCAAACAATGTTTCTGATTTGGGTCAGTGCCTGCGGATAGACAACGACTCACAGACTGACTCATCCTATGTTACTGTTGCAGATACTCCCTACGTGGATTTGACTGGTGACTGGACTCTCGAGGGATGGATTAACATTTTTACTTTTGGAGAGTCTTCCAGTGATTGGCGCTGGGTTCCGCGTCTGCTCATGAAGCCAGGTGCCGAAACATTCTGGCTTCCGAATTACTTTCTGGAGATGTGGGGCGACACACGTAGATATGAATGCGGTTATAATGTTCAGGGACAGTACCTTTGGCCGAAGGTGGTTTCCCCGGATAACACCCTGGTAGTCGGTCAGTGGCTCCATTTAGCGTTCATACGTGATACCAGCAGGAATATACTTATCCTGGTGACGCACAATGCCAACCGCGAACTGGTGAATTTCAATGTATCCTCGTATGACCCAATTACTGATAATCCGCCGACAGTGACCTCAATGCCGGTACACATTGGCTATGGCGGTGGTGGTGGTGATTCATGGTTGGATGGTTTTGTTGATGAAATTCGGATCAGTGATGTCGTAAGAGAGTTTCCCATTCCGCCAATCATTGCAGATGTCACCGCGTTGACAAATCAAACCTCGGATTTGAATTCTTATGACATTGGTGCAAATATCTACACACTATTCTCAACTACTGTTCAGAGCGCCAAACTCTACTATGATGCCGGCAGCGGATTCCAGTCAGTGGATATGACAACCATATCAGGTGACTATAGGTCTGCATCCATTCCTCAACAGGCATCGGGTTCTGTGATCAAATACTATGTAAAAGCCGTTGATACTGACGGGCTGTCGTACACCCAGCCACAAAATGCCGAGACTGATGAGGTGTACTATACATTTGGTATTTACACACCTGAAACACAGACACTCGGTTTGGGCTTTGAGGAAGGATCAGGTATTCCTCAAGATGCGTCCGGTTATAACCATACTGTCACTGTGGTCGGAAGTCCGGCATATTCAGCTGATGCAGCAGTTGGAAGTAAATCGATTTATCTGGAAGGTGATTCCAGTTATTTAGAAGTTGATTCTCCATTTTTGACAGCTGAAGAATTCTGTGTTGATTTCTGGTTGAAAGCGGATTCCATAAGAGATTACTGTCGCATACTTAACAGACCGTCTGAACCGGGATCCTGGTCTACCAATAATTACCAGATTCGGTTCGACGATGCAAAACATCTTCAGGCGATATCGGATGGTAGTGTAACATTAACCGCAGATGGTACAGTTGAGACAGGTAAATGGTATCATGTGATTTATGAAGTTAGGAAAGCAGACGCTGGTGATACATGTGCCTATTACGCGGCACTCGACCTGCGTGATGAAAATGATGGTCGGTTATCACTGAAAATTGCAGCTTTTGATACCCCGGTAATGATGAGTACGGCTCCACTGCGTATTGGAAAATCAGCCGGCGGTGATTATCCGCCCTATTTCTGCGGTTATTTTGATGATATCAAAATCTACAACTACCCTGCTGCCGAACTTTCAAGTGGAATTTCAGATGAGGTAAAGCTACCTCTGAAATATGAACTGTCGCAGAATTATCCAAATCCGTTTAACCCGACTACCCAAATCCAATTTACAATACCTGAGAATCAGACAGTCACTCTTACTATTTACGATGTACTTGGTCGTAAAGTAAGAACGCTAGTTAATAGTGAAATGACAGTTGGCAAATATCTAAAAACCTGGAATGGTATCAATGATTCTGGAGCTAACGTCGCAAGCGGTGTCTATTTTTACAGATTAAAGACAGATAATTATATCAAAGTCAGAAAAATGATATTAATGCGGTAGATTGGCATAATCTATGGGGGCCTGGATTCGAATTCAAGCCCCCATAGAAATTTTTAAGGTCATTTAGTTATGTTCGATAGAAATTTTATTTTGAAATTAGCTATAACTTTTGTCTTGGGATTCATGATCAGTATTAACAATTGTGATACAGGAATAGAGTTATCTCCCGACGCTGGAATTCTCAGAATTACTTTACAATCAGACCCTTCAGATACCAGTATAGTTAAAGTCACTGATACTCTTTACGTTTCCCAAAATGACAGCCTGAGTTTAAAAATATTTCAAGGGAAAGTATATAAGGACACTGTTTATACTATTCTTTATAAAGAGATTAGTAGTTATAAGCAGGAAGAAATAACTTATAACATTATTAAAAGAGATAGCACTGGGTATAAACGATTTACAATTTTTGAGTCTTTTGTACCTCCTTTAGATTATGATAGGATAAGATTTGGCATTACATCAGATTTGTTAGAGATATGTACATTAAATACGGCTGATAGTACTTATGATATTTCTACTACCAATGTTCAACCACCGGAAGGTGCAAATTTGTTTGTAGATTTATACCAGGATTTTTATGTATCTGAGAATGATACTACCGAGATTGATATACAGATAAAATCATTTAAGTCTATCTCGAGGTATAAAGATTCATATCAATTTATTCCGGACGTCAGTATAACTAATGTCATTTATCATTAAAACTAATGCTGCGGTAAAATTCATTAAAAATCAGGATATTATATAAATTGAATAAAAACAACTTTTACTGTTTTGCTTTTTAGTTAAAGTTTACGTTAATATTTTGCAAACTCAGTTGGGCTAATTTATTATTAAGGAAGCAGCATAGAAGGATCACTATGAAAGTTACAGTTAAATTAAAAATTCCGTTGTTATTTCTTGTCTTTTTTGTATTTATTTACACTTGTGAAAGAGAAACATCCCCGGCAAACCCCAATATTCCCCCAAATACTCTTCTTGCCAATATTCCTGTAGAAGACGATACTCTTTTCGCATTGGTTAGTCTCTACTGGGATGGTGAGGATTATGATGGTTGCATTGCTGGATATGAGTATCGGTACATTACTCATCATATTTTTAATGGCGACTCTATCGTTCAGCCGTGGACAGCAACAGACGAAACAAGTGTAATCCTACCATTCGAGTCAAGTGATGTTTTAAATTATCAAATATTCCAGGTTCGCTCCGTAGATAATATGGATGACGTTGATCCAACCCCGGACGAAAGGCGTTTTTATACTGTCCAAACAATTTTCCCGGAAACAGAAATTCTGGTTCCTAAAAATAATCAACAATTCTTTGTGATAGAACAAACGACAGATTGGTGGGAAGGGGTGCAATTAACTTTTACCGCAAGCGATAAAGACGGAGAAGTAGTTGAATATGCCTGGGCTGTAAATAACGGTGATTGGCATTGGGGACTGGATACTACAGTCATGATTACACCGGATTATTTTGAACCATTAGACGGAGATCATATCATAAAAGTCACTTCACGTGATAATACAAACCTGGTTGACCCGTTTGGGGACTCCATAACAGTAAAATTAGTTAAACCAACTTTTGATAAGAACATTCTCATTATTGATGAGACAATTGAATCGAAATTCCCCATTCCACTTAATACTTATTACAAGGATGCCGATGTCGATAGCTTTTATGCAAGAATTTTTAAAACAAATAATGAATGGGATTTTGAAAAGAAAGGTATGCCCCCCAAAGATATTTTAGGGCGATACAAATTAATTGTTTGGCATGCAGATAATCTTTGTTCCTTTTCCTCTGAAGCTGATAATCATAAACTCTCCAAACATATCGGCGATGTTATAGATTATCTAAATGTTGGTGGAAATTTAATAATGGGCGGATGGAGAATCTTAAAGTCATTTGCTTATGCTGAACCATTTCCTAAGACATTTCAAGAGGGATCTTTTATACATGATTATTTACACATCCTTGAAGCCGATGAAACCCCTCTTGTTCCCAGTGATTTCGTTGGCGCTGAGGGAAAGGGTATGTTCAGTGATATAAAAGTAGATTCTACAAAGTTAGCCTGGGCTTTCCCATTTAGTGGAAAATTAGCCCAAATAAATACCATGCCAAGGCGCGCCGGTTTCACGGATGTTATTTTCAGATATATATGCTCTGAAAATTCTCAGCTTGGTATTTACAGAAGTTCAGCGGTTGGTCTTCGTTATTATGGGACTGTATTTAATGCTATTGTACTGGGCTTTCCAATGTATTTTATCGAGGAAGACGATGCGCAAACTATGGCTGCCGAGATGCTGCAAAGCCTGGGATATTGAAAAATCCTGAAATCTGGGTAAAAGAACAATGATAAGAAGGAGTATATATTTTGGTATTTAACAGACGCATATTACCAATATTATTAATAATAGGGATACTTTCTTCGGGGTTATTTGCCGGTAATACAGGCAAAATAATGGGGAAAATCACAGATAAGCAGTCGGGAGAACCTTTGATCGGCGTAAATATTGTTGTAAAGGGAACTTCCTTAGGAGCTGCTTCAGATGCAAATGGTTTTTATTATATTTTACAGATACCTCCGGGGACTCATGAATTGGAAACCTCTTATATTGGATACCATACGGTGACAGTTAAGGATGTCAGGGTTAAAGTTGATTTAACCAATCAGGTTAATATCCAGATGGAATCAAAAGCTATCGAATATCCGACAATTATAGTCACAGCGGATCAATTGATGGTTCAAAAAGACATCACATCCACACGGCGAGTTACATCAAAGAAAGAAATTGAATCGACTCCCGGCTTTGAATCAACCAGTGATTTATTTGGGCTGCATGGTGGAACGATTGTTGACGCCGGCCCTCAGGCAATCCAATTTGGAGATGGAACTCAGTTACAGGTTAGAGATGAAAGTCTGAAAGATATCCATGTTCGCGGCGGCCGTGGTGGAGAGATATTATTTATGGTAGATGGAATGCCGGTCACGCATCCAATCTATGGGGGACGTGACGTTTTAGACCTGAACGTGGTTGATATAGAAGAAATGGAACTATTGACCGGTGCATTCAATGCTGAATACGGGCAGGCACAATCAGGCGTGGTTAACATTACCACCCGTTCCGGTGGAGATAAATTCATGGGCGGAATCGAATATAAAAGATCTGAATTAGGATTGTTTGATGATTCATACAATATGCAATATTCTTCAGTTTATATGGGGGGACCTGAGCCTATTACAGGAATTTTACTGCCCAAACTAGGAGTGAAGATTCCCGGTAAAATAAATTTCTTCATTTCTGGTAATGTAAATTTATCCGATACTGAATATAATAATAACCGCAGCCGAGATACTATTTCTGTACTGGGTTTGAATATTAAGGAAAAGCAAGATAATACCGGAAATTTTAATGCTAAACTGAATTGGAATATTTCCAATCAGTTAAAAATGATTTTCAGCTATCATGGCTCATGGAAAAGATGGAGTAGATTTGATTGGTTGTGGCAAAATTATCCTGACCATACTATTGACTATTCCCGCAGCAATCAGAACCTTAATTTTAGAATCAATCATACATTGTCAAAATCCACGTTTTATAATGTGAATGTGGGCTACCTTTCAGTAGATTATAACGCTTCTCTGGATGGGCATTCACCTTCTGACTTTTGGTTGTTTTTGAAAGACAGTGTATACTACGATTATCGAACATATACTAATAGTTACTCAGAGCCACCGGACTATATTGCAAGTTTTGCTCTGGCTTCAGGGAAAGATCCGTACGGTTTCTTTGATAGATACAGTTATGAAAGCATCTGGCGTGATGATTTTACTCGTACGTTTACAATAAAAGGTGATTTAACATCTCAAATTCATCCTGAGCATTTAATAAAAACAGGTATAGAGCTACAATATAATGACATTCAATATATCGATATTCAAGATGGAGGCGTTAAACTTTCCAATTATGGATATCATGTATTTAAAAATGAGGTTGAATTTCCAGCCCCTAACGGACCGTATAAGGAATTTGGACAAAACAGGTGGGTTTTCAACGCTTATCCGATTATGGGATCATGTTACTTACAAGACAAGTTTGAGAAAGAAACCTTAATAATTAACGCAGGCATTCGCGCTGATTTGTTCATGTTAGGTCCAACAATTATGGAAAGTCATTGGAAACAACAGTGGCAAAATGCTACAGGCTTAAAAGCGGATTGGTCCCGATTAAAATATAAAATCAGTCCCCGCTTTGGTATTTCTTTCCCGATTTCAATACAAACCGTGATATTTTTCTCTTACGGTCATTTCAATCAATTACCGGAACTTCAATACTACTATCGTGATCCTTATACAGGTGGATTTACCGGTAATCCACATTTAGATTATGAACAGACAATACTTTATGAATTCGGACTTACTCACGAATTGATACGAAACTGGGCCATTGATGTTAAAAGTTATACAAAAGACATTTCTAATCAAGTAGGTACTACTCACCTGCTTGCATCTTTAGGACTTCCCGTTGATTTATATGATAATAATGGTTATGCGCGCGCAAGAGGATTGGAGTTTGAACTAACAAAGCGATATGCAAATTTCTACTCGGGAAAAGTAACCTATACCGTACAATGGGCAAACGGTTATTCTTCCTCGGCATTTGAAGATTATATCCGATCAATCAACGATTTTCCAAACCCGATTCGTGAGAGGCGATTAAGTTGGGATGTTCGCCACCAGATTGTTTTACAAACTACTATAGCCTCGTCTGAAAATGAACATATAAAATTATTTGGACTGCAGCTCCCCGATGACTGGAATATAACTGTGCTATCAAAATTTTCATCGGGACAACCCTACACACCGGGAACATTCGATCCGGCTGTTGCACAAAAGAAGTTCAACCTTGGAACCAGTTCTAATATAATGAACACTGATATTAAGATTAATAAATCATTTAACTTAACTGGTCTCAAGTTTTCAATTTTTGTAGATATTTTCAATGTTTTCAATCAAAATAATGTTCAGGTTGCTTATGGTTTTAATAGTTGGACGGGAAAACCCTATAAGTACGGCGATATAGATCCTCAAGGAAATATAAAATACTATGATTGGTACACTATTTACAGGATGATGGATATCAGGCAGTTTTCTTACGGTCGTCATGCAAAGATCGGGTTAAGTATTAATTGGTAGTTCGTTACAGGTGGATATTTCAATTAGGAAGAAAACAGATAAATAAAATCAATTTAAACTTTTTAAAAATATGGAAAAAAGGGTGCTAAATAAATCGTCATTAAGTAGAAAATTAATTCAATCTGTCAGTTTAATAATCACTTTCCATATCTTCCTTCACGCTCAGCAAGCAGTTCCTCTGGATTGGAAGATGCATGATGTTGGACAGGTACGCCAGCTTGTTACCAACATGGGTACTTTATACAATGCTTACACAAACTATCCGGGATTAATTTTTAGTGAATTTCCTCCTAATAGCCATGAAGAACATATAGGTCAGGCTGGAATATGGGTTGGAGCGATAACTCCTGAAAATGACACATTAGTATCTGTAACAAACAGTTGGTCGTCAGATTTTGAATTCTTTCCAAGTGCAGCATCATGGGATACTATCTGGGTAGTAAACAGAGAAGATACGGTGGATATACCGTATTGGCATAATTATACGGGTGTTTCCGATCAGGATTTTATCTGCAGGTACAATGACTATGGGCCTGCCAGTCAAAGAGTCAGTAATCATGTTCCGCTTTACCTGGATGTAATACAAACCAGCTATGCCTGGAGTTCTCAACCGGTAGATGAAATGATTGTATTTCAATTCTATATCATTCCAACGCAAATTGATTTGACTGAAGTTTATATTACTTATTGGTTGGATGGAAATGTTGGATATCGTGGGGAGGGTTGGTCATTTGCACAGAATGATTACTCAATATATGATAATGATCTGAAATTGGGTGTTGCGATGGATAGACCGGGTAGCGGCGGAGCATACAGCCCAATTGGTGTTAAAATTTATCCTCCTGACACAGTTCCGGAAAATTTATTAAGATGGACATTTAACTGGTACCCTGGGCAAACAGGCATGGAAAGCCGGGACGCTTTATGTTATCTTCAGATGGCAGCAAACAAAATTATGGAAAATCAATCGGATGCAGACGGCTCCCAATTTATGATTTCTTTTGGACCTTTCGATCTGCCGGTTGGTGATACTCTTCATTTTACGGTTGGCGAAATTTTTGGCGAGGGTCTTGATGGTGTATTGGCAAATATTAAGCAGTTAGACTGGTTGATTGGACAGAATTTTAAGGTGCCTTCACCACCGCCTTTGCCACCCCTGCGTGTAGAAACGAAGAACCGTAAAGTGATTTTACGATGGGAAGCTCTTGACGGTGATATAAACCCGGAAACTTACCAGGATCCTTACCGGGCGGATTCCGTCGAAGTACCTTTTGAAGGGTACCGGGTGTATAAGAGTACTCAAAGCATTACAGGTCCCTGGAACTTATTGGGAGAATACGATATATCTGATAACATATATGGCTACAATACGGGACTCGAGCACGATTATATTGATGTCGGTCTATTAAACAACCTTGAGTATTACTATTCAGTGTCGGCATTTTCCAAAACGGATTCCGTTTCAAACTTTCCATCACAAGAATCCAGTATCAATGCAAATGCAAAAAAAGCAGTTCCGGGAACGGAAGCACCGGAAACAGTAGGAAAGGTAGCGGTTGTGCCAAATCCCTATCGCGGAGACATAGCTTATCATACATATAATCCACCCTGGGAAAAGCCGGGAGGTACACGCGCTCGCTGGATGGAACAGGACCGGAGAATTCAATTCATCAATTTATCGGCAGAATGTGAAATTAGAATATATACATTAGCCGGGGATTTAGTAAATACTATCAAACACAGAGATCCATATAAAGGATACGAAGATTGGGATCTTATTTCTTCAGTGGGACAAGCGGTGGCAAGTGGTATTTATCTGTTTACTGTTGAAGATATTCGAAACAATAAAGTACAATCGGGTAAATTTGTCATTATCAAATGAGGGCAATGATTAATGTTGATATTTGATAAAAGATTTTTTCATCTTTTTATCATTATTTTATTCTCAATTTCTTTATCCTATGCACAGTGGACTACTATAGATTGGAAAGTACATAATGTTGGTAAAGTACGTCAGCTGATAACAAATATGGGTACTTTAGATGATAGCGGAGAAAAGCCAAAGACGACCTATCCAGGATTGCTTTATTGCGAAATGCCACCCGGCAGCAATGAAGAACATATATATCAGGGCGGAATCTGGATTGGAGCCATTACTCCCGATGGCGATACCCTCGTTTCAGTCAGCCGAACCCACTTTACACCCCACGAATTTTATCCCAGCGCTGAACCCTGGGATACAATCTGGGTTGCAACAAAAGGTGATACTTTAGATATTCCATATTGGCCCAATTATTCGGCAGTTTCAGATCAGGATTTCATTTGTAAATATAGTGATTATAACATAACTAATATAGAGAACCACGTTCCGTTATATTTGGATGTTATTCAACGAAGTTATGCCTGGAGCTCGTCGCCTTTGGATGAATTTATCGTTTTAAACTACGACATTATTCCAACAAAAATAGATTTACATGATGTTTTTATTGGTATCTGGATGCATGGTGAAATTGGGAATAATGACGTAGGAGTAAATTTTATTGATGAGATCACCAAATTTTTCCCGGATAAGCAGATGGCTGTTGGAGAAGACGGTAAGGGCGGTGAAGATGGTAATACAGTCAGCCCGATCGGAGTTAAGGTTTTGGAGCCAGCGGATAGTACGCTAAAATGGTCTTATAAATGGTATGATCACGAAGATTTTAATAATTATGGCAGGGATCCTGTCCGCTATAAAGAAGCAATGTGCAGTGGAGTAATTATGCAAGACCGTCCGGATCAGGAAAGATTCCATGTTACTATTTGCTTTGGCCCCTATGAATCTTTAGCTGTGGGTGATACTATTCATTTCGAAGTGGCAGAGGTTTTTGGATATGGAATGGATGCTCTTTTTGAAAATGCGGAATATCTGGAATTTCTCAGAGACAGGGATTACAAAGTACCGTCTCCCCCTCCTAAACCTCCTTTAATGATTACAACAAGTAGCCAACAAGTATATCTTAATTGGGAACCGTCCGAAGGGAAAATAAATCCTGAAAATTATATAGATCCTTATCGAGGTGACAATAGTCCACAAGCATTTGAAGGATACAGGGTATATAAAAGTACCGTCAGTGAACAGGGTCCGTGGACATTATTAGCAGAACTTGATCTTAAAGACAACAAATATGGAAACAACACAGGTATTGAGCATGATTACCTGGATGTCGGTTTACTAAACAACATGGAGTATTATTATACTGTTACAGCTTTTTCCAAACCTGATTCTGTTACAGCCTTTCCCTCACAAGAATCCTCTTTGAGCGGGAATGCCGTGGTAGCAGTTCCCGGTACGGTGCAACCAGAGACAGTTGGGAAAGTAGCAGTTGTGCCAAATCCCTATCGGGGAGATATTGCCTATAATTCTTATAATCCGCAATGGGAGAAACCAGATGGTACTCGAAAACGATGGATGGAGCAGGATCGGCGTGTTCAATTTATAAATTTGCCGAATAATTGTGATATTAAAATCTATACATTGGCGGGAGATTTAGTATATACCAAACACCATGAAAGTGACGTAGGGTATTGGGATTGGAATCTTACTTCATATATAGGACAGACTATCGGAAGTGGTATTTATATGTTTTCCGTAGAAGATAAATCTGCAGGTAAGGTTCAGATTGGAAAATTTGTTGTGATCAAATAAACATTATTTATTAAAAATCGGGACATTAGTTATGTTAAAAAAAGTGATTATTGTTTTTTTTCTTCTACAAATATTCGTCTTTGCACAGTATGAACGCCCCGGAAGCAACTCTGCTCAATTTTTGAAAATTGCCGTAAGTCCCCGGGCAGCCGGCATGGGTGATTCATATATTTCTGTAACCGACGGTGCAGAGGCAACCCATTACAATGCAGCTGCATTAGCATGGATTAAGAATGGAGACGTTACTTTTTCACATACTGAGTGGTTTGCGGGCATCAATCATGAATTCGCATCCGCAGCCAAAACATTCGAGCGCCTTGGTACTTTTGCATTATCTTATACAGGTCTTCACACAGACGAAATGAAAGTTCGTACTCCATTGCAACCTGATGGTACCGGGGAGACATTTTATGCCGGCAGTTACCGAATTGGACTGAGCTATTCCCGGTTTTTAACGGACAGGGTTACATTTGGTACTACGATAAACTATATCAATATATCACTTTACTCCGATTTCAGCGCTGATGCAGTTGCAATTGACATCGCTACACTCTATGTAACAAAATTCCGCAATTTCCGATTTGGCATGAAGATATCTAACTTTGGTTCAGAGATTCAATTTGTGAATGAATCTTATCCGCTTCCAACTAATTTTACTTTTGGGCTCAGCGTAAATGCTATTGATGGGGATAGGAATAAATTATTGGTTAGTATTACTGCAATTAAACCAAATGATGTTCAACCTTTGGGGCTGATAGGTACTGAATGGAATTATCAAAACATACTTTTTTTACGAACAGGTTATCGTATCAATCACAAAGTAGCAAAATATTCATTTGGCGGTGGAATAAAAAAGAACATTGGTAAGCATATTTTCCATTTTGATTATGCATATAGTGATTTCAGCCTGTTGGGAGGCTCGCATTGTTTTGGAGTGAGACTTGTTTTTTAAATACAAAGTGTTAGCAGCTAGCTGTCAACATTATTGTATCTTTAAACAGGTTAAAATATTCAGAGATGTTTTATTTTAAAGTAGGTTTGAAAAATAAATGAATTATTTGTTTACTATATTAAATCGCTTATTTCTTATTTGTTTTTCTATAATAATTATTACAAAAAGTTCGTTATATGCGGAAGATTATTTATATTATGGAAACTTTGTTCGCCATTCTAACGGAAAATCATGTGAACACACTCCTCCATTAGCAACTTTTACTGCCTATTTAAACAATGATCAGAGTAAAATATTGATCGAAAGCGCTCCGCGTTGGGATGCCAGTGGGGATCCGAATATAACGGGCTTGGGCGTTTTTGGGTTGGAATTAGGCAATTTTACCGATCCTGCTGTTAATGTTGGTGATACTATCTCTATCAGGTTTACTTGTAATAATGAGGAGGGTGAACAAGGTATACTGTCTGCAGAGGTAAGTAATATACCTTGGTACTATTTTCCCCAAACACTAAATCTTTCGCCCGCCAGTTTGCCATCACCACCCCGGAATGTAAGTTTATCTTTAGATGGTCAACATCGCCGAATAATTACATGGTCTCAGGAACCTAATGTTTCTTACTCGGTTTATCGACAGGTTATTCAGGATACGATATTTAATGGGCTGTCCCGCCGCTTGTATTATCGCATTGCGGAAGATATTGTAACTAATAGTTTTGTTGATACTTCAACAACAGATACTGTGTTGTACGGCTATATTGTTTTTGCTACTTCGAATAATGGTGTTACCAGTTCTCATTCTAAAGAAGTAGTTGAGGGAACTGTAATCTCAAACTTTTCTGTTATTCCCCGCGCTACAACCGCTGTTCTTAATTGGGGAACCTATCAACCGCCGACTGGAACACTAAAAGGATACAATATTTACAGGCGGTCTGAAGAAGGTTATTTCGATGCGCCGATTGCGTATGAAGGTTCGGATACTTTATATATAGACTCGCGTTTGAATTTGGGCACGTCTTATTATTATAAAATTGCTGCAAGAATAGATGATCAGACGGAGCTTGGTGAAACAGAAGAAATTACCATTACAACGCCTTCCTCTCAATCCGGATTCTACACTTATGCAAATTTAAAATTAGCTGTGGTTATTTATAAAAATACTAGCAGAGGAAGCATTTCAAATAATGAAGTTGAAGAAATAAAGACAATGTTAGATGTCGGGAAATTATTCTATTGGCGTAATTCCAAAATGAAGTTAAATATAGAGTTTAAATATTATGAGATCGATGAATATAAGGATTTAGGAGATCCCGATGATGCCTGGGGAAGCATGTTGAAAACAGTCGGTGATCTGGAAGATTTAGGCGTTATGAATACGCAGTATGATATCATTTTTAGAATCACTACTGCTATTAATGGCTTTTGGTCTTTTGGCGTAAGAGATTTAGGTTTTCCTGGTCCTCCGCGGGAAACAGGGTTTTCTCAAACGTGGTGGCCTCCTGGAGGATGTATGTACCAGGGAGAACATTTCAATAATCTTACATGGATATTTGTGCATGAAGTTCAACATGCTATTGATCATCTTTATTACTATAATGGACACGATGAAATGTATCACGGAGACGAACCGTATAAATTTCCTGTTACTTGTGGGGAACATTATGACTTTCAGGCAAAAATGTTTCGGACATTTAATGCCTATGAGGATTTACTAAGCAATTGGGGTGATATTTACGAGTCGGTAGATGCTGATAATGATGCTTTCCCGGATAATGAACCATTGGTAGCATTAGATGAATTGAGATTTAAAAGCAACTCCGTATTAAGAGATACAGATTCCGATGGATATACTGACAGGCAAGAGGCACTAGATGGAGTTTACGAAGGCAGTGATCCAAATAATCCTGATACAGACAATGATGGTATTATAGATAGTCTGGACCAATATGTTAGATTTCCTGTTAAGACAACAATCAAACATTTTACACCGATTATAGATGGTAATATTGAAGATAAGTGGCCTCTTACTAATAATACTGTAAGTTATACTCAAATAGGATATTCGCCCAAATTGTATTTGTGCTATGATAATGATTATTTATATTTGGCGCTTTATTTAGATGACATAGGTATTCCGGAGATTACTTTTGATTTTCATGCCGATGGTTGGTTTCACTCAAGTGGAAATACAAGAATAAAAATCAATCCATCAACCGGAGCGTTTATGTCGTTTCGGTCATGGGATGCAGACCCGGCTGTCCAGGCGTATAATGAATCTCTCGGTGGAGCTCCGGATGGAATGTGGGATGATGACCCTAAGTATCAAGAACATTTTAATCGCAGGGTAATTTCACCAAGCAAGGTGAATTGTAAACTTGTTTTAGATTTTCCGGTAATTCAAATCGAAATGGCAATACCCAAAAGAGAATACGCAGGATTGACCCTGCAGCCGGGTAATACGATCGGTTTGAATATTAATTATTCCAAAGTCAACAATGATCCGAACCAGTGGGCAACTACTCTTGATCAATATAATTTTGCTTATTTTACATTAGATAGTGGTCAAGTAGATATTGATCGTGAAGATAATGATCAAACTTTGGTTAAAGAATTTAGTTTATCACAAAATTACCCTAATCCGTTTAATCCTCAAACCAATATTAGATATCATGTGCCCGAAGCGGGCCATTTTCAAGTTGTTGTTTATAATACCAACGGACAATATATTTGTACATTGCAAGATGGTTATACACAAATTGGCACCAATATGGTCATTTGGAATGGAAAGAATGATACTGGCGAGCTTGTGCCGAGTGGAATATACTTTTATCAATTAAAAACCGATAAAGGTATTTCTTTAACTAAAAAGATGGTTCTATTAAGATAGGTTAAAATTTATATACTGAATTCACAGGTTAAGATTAATCAAAACTAATAAAAGCAAATCAATAAATTTGATGGCTCTACAGATAATAAACTTACCTGAAGGAATTTTATAAAGGGCTGGAAAATGAATTATTTAAAATATTTAAGTATGGTTATAGCTTTATTTGGGCTGTCTGTAAGTTCGTTTGCCAGGGACAATGTTCAGTATCTATCAAATTTATCCGCAACGAAAGATTCACCATTATTTACCACATATGCGGCGGCAATGGAACGCTCTGAGTTTACGCTTGATGAGGGTTATCACTTTCTCTTTTACGATTCCAGCCGCGGTTTGGATTTTACAACCGACACCGGCGGCGATCTGTGCCTGGCTTTTAAAACAGGCGCGGATTATGTTTACAAATCCAAAGATTTATATCGACAGCCGGTTATAACAGTTTCTTATCCCGATATGGTGAGATATCGTTATGCTCCTTATGAAAATTTGCAGGTTGATGCGACTTTTCTGGTTTATAGTTCGCATGTGGCAGTACATGATATTGTTTTGAGAAACACAGGTAAACAAAAATTGGATTTTCAGATAATTCCATTCATTCAGAATAATTACCGTACTTTTAATAATGTACAATTTCACGCTGATGATAACGCCATAACTTTTGATCATGAAGAATTACCGGATGGTTGGACTCTCGGACATAAAGTTCCTTATGTGACTCCGGTGAATGATGTCTTATTATTATCACGCGAAGCAGAACGCATGACTAGCTATCGTAGTTATGAATGGGATAATGTTGAAATTCCTCATGAAATCAATATAAAGAAAGAACCGGTTTATGTTGTATGGGGCAGGATGTCTCATGAAGATGGCGGACGTTGCAAGCATTGGGAGCCGAAAACACAGAGTATGGTTATACTGAATAATGATTCTTCGAAAATATTAACGGGCACTGCGCCGCGCTGGGGAAGTACCGATGCCAATATTAATACCTATGGTTACTATGGTATAGAGTTGGGAAACTTCGGTAAACTAAAAAATGGCGACATTTATACAATTTCAATTTTATGTCGTGAATCCGGTGAATATTCCACAATAACAGATACTATTCGCAATTTATCAGATGAACATTCCATGCGTAAGGATATTGTATTTAAAGAAATTTCTCTTCTGGCTGCGCCTTCAGATATGGATAAAGATATTTGGGGCAGCGGCACCGAAATCCGTCTTTTCTGGAAGCATAATGATCCGAATGCGAAGTTTCATGTTTATCGCCGGGATTATCGTAAAAACGGTTATTATGAACGGATTGCTGAAAATCTTACACAACGCTTTTTCACGGATAAAAACATTCAGGACAACGAAGTCTACGGTTACGTTGTGACCGCAGTCGCTCACGACGGGCGCATGAGTATGCCGACTACGGAAGTCAATAATATCGCCGGCAGTGACTTCCTGACCGATATCCGCTATCCCGATCAATTAAAAAATGATGTCAAGGATTTTTGCCGGGTTATAGCGATGCCCACGAAAATAGAATTAAAACCCGGGACAGATGAACATCTTCGAATTATCAGAGCTGTTGCCAGACCAAATGTTTCTCAACCGGAATTGATTAAAAGAGCAAAAGATGTTTTAGACGAAGATTTGAATAAGTATCTGACGGCAAATGAAGAATTGTTTTTGAATATCCCGAGATTGTCTTTTGAAGATCCGGATAAGGAAATGCTCTATTGGAGCGCCTTCAATCTGATGCGCCAGGTAATGCTGCCTCCCGAAGGAAAAAGCAGTTACAATTACTACGTCTTCTCTCGCGAACCGGTCTGGGGCTGGGGGCATGGCGGACAGGTATTTCATGAAAGCCTGACAATGATGGCTTATGCCTATATGGACCCGGTAAGCGCTATGAATTCCCAGCGAGTGTACAGCGAACGACAGTATGAAAGCGGTTATATCAATTACCGAACCGGCTCTTTTCTTGATGAAATTATCGAACATAATAATCAACTCACGAGCTCGGCGCCATGGTATGCCTGGCAGAACTGGGAAGTGTATAAAATCACAAAAGACAAGAATTTTTTGGAAGAAATGTATCAATCCAGCAAAAAGTTCTACAATTACTATATCAGCAACAGAGATAGCGATAATGACGGTTTATGTGAATGGGGTGCTCATGCTGTCCTGGAATGCGTACGTGATGGGCTTGTCGCTGTTTGGGATGAAGTGGGCTGGCCCAGCAATTTTGAAGCGGTCGACTTAAACGTTATGTTGGTAAAGGAAGCCAGAGCTTTGGAATCGATGGCTCTTGAGTTAGGTGAGAAAAAAGAAGCGAAGATATGGGAAAAAGATGCCCTGACTCGCCAAAAAAAGATAAACGAGATATTTTGGGATGAAGAGACAGGCTTCTATTACAATGTAGATAAAGACGACCACGATTTTACTTTTAAGAAAAAAAACGATCTGAAACGCGAGGAGATCATCGGGTTTCTGCCGCTTTGGGCGGGAATTGTAAGCAAAGAACGCGCTGAAAAATTAGTTGTCAAATTGACCGATCCGAATAAGTTCTGGCGGAAATACGGTGTGCCGAGTTTGTCGGCTGACGATCCGTACTATAATCCCCAAGGTTACTGGAATGGTCCGGTTTGGGTTGAGTGGGATTTTTTCATTGTTGACGGTTTGATTCAATACGGATATGACGATCTCGCAAAAGAACTGGTTGACCGCGTCGCCGCTAACATGATCGCACAATTAAAGAAAGATCATAACCTGTGGGAATTCTACAGCCCCGATGACCAATGGGCAGGCTATCACAAAACCTATATCTGGGCTGGTATAATTAACCGCATGATGATGGATGTAATGCAGTTAGGAGAGAAAAAATAACCCAAATCTGTTTATTTCTGCTGTATAAGGTTTAATTATGAGCAACAAACTCGCACTCATTTTTTTAACAATTATTTTTCTTTTATTGGTTTTGATACGTTCGGACAGTTTACTGTTTCAGATAAGTATCTTAATATATACGCAAAAGGAGACGATCCTTTATTTACAACTTATGCCGCTTCGATGGAACGCTCCCGCTTCTTCGCCGATAAGGCATACTTCATGGATTATTTTACACCCGATAATCCGATTTGCTACAATAGCCAGTTTGCCGGTGAATTTACGGTTATATGGAAGGTCAACAATATTATAGTCAGCAAGACGAGAGATTTTATAAAAAAGCCTGAGGTTATTGTTTCATTTCCAGATATGGCAATTCTGGAATATGAACCTTTCGAAGGATTGCAGGTTCAGGAAACATTTATGGTATATAGCTCCGGCGCCGCAATTATTGATATGGTTATCGAGAATATTAGTCAAGTAGAGTATGATTTTAATCTTTATCCTCTGGTATATAAATCCGGGCAGGGCGCTTTGCAGATCAGTAAATTTGACAAGGAGAAGAATTGGTATTTTTTTACACATTATGAACCGGCAGAGCGTCTGCACAGTAATCTGTATGCTTCCCGCGGTTATCCGACTGATTTTATTAATGTTCTGGCATGTAACCAGACACCCGACAGCTATGGAGCTTATGAAGCCAATAGTATTCAGGATTTCTATTTTGCAGCTAAGCGTTTAAGTAAGGTTCATGAATTTGTCACTAAACAAAATGAGTTGGAAACGGGCAAAGTGGATATAGCCGCTTTACAAAAACGTATCCATTTAAAACCTGGAGAGAGAACATCTATTCGTTTTGTACGCGGCATTCAGGATATTCGGAAGCCTGAATCTGAAATGTGCGACGATGTTCAGACAGCTTTGAATGCCGATCTCCAAAAATATATTGATGAAAATGTCGCTTTATTCAAATCGGTTCCGAGAATTAAATTCAAGACAGCCAAAGAAAAAATGGTTTACATTGGGGCTTTAAACCTGGTCAGGCAGTGCATGATGCCGCCCCGGGGTGAAACACAATATAACTATTATAATTTTTCCCGTAATCCGATCTGGGGTTGGGGACACGGACACCAGGTTATGCATGAGTCGCTTGCTATGTTGTCCTATGTTTACCTCGATGCCAAATCCACCCAGCAATCACAACGAATTTATATTGAGCAGCAATATGATGATGGTCTGATCGGTTATCGTCACGGACCGCGGGGACCTCAGGTTTATCCTCATAAAGGCAAAGCAACTACTTCGGCTCCATTTTTCTCATGGACAAATTGGGAAGTGTATCAGGTTAGCAAAGACAGACAATTTCTGAAAGACAGATATAAGGCTGGAGAGAAGTTTGTCCACTATCTTGAAAGGGAGAGAGATGTTGATCGGGATGGTTTGTATGAGTGGGGTCCCTACGGTATCATCGAAAATGTGCGCGACGGCTGGAATGCTGTGTTTCAGCTCTTTTCCGAAGGCGAAGACGAGGGTCGTGACATTTCCGACGAACTCGAAGCGCTTGATCTAAGTTGCCAGGTCGCCAATGAAATCTATTATCTCAACTTGATGGCAAAAGAACTGGGAAATAAAAAGGGCATGGAAGAATGGACAAAGAAATTTGATAAACTGGCTAAGTTGATTAACAAATATATGTGGGATGAGCAGGATAAGTTTTATTATCATGTGGCAATGTCTGACAACTCATTTAAATTTGAAGGCGAAAGCCTGAAGCGGAAAGAGATTATCGGATTTTTACCAATGTGGGCGCATGTGGCGACCAAAGAACAGGCTAAAGAATTGGTTAAGCATTTAAAAAATCCGGATTCATTCTGGCGTAAATACGGAGTTCCCACTTTAGCGGCTGACGATCCCAATTATACTGCTTTTGTAGATGGTTGTTGCCGCTGGAACGGACCAATCTGGTTGCTCTGGGATTATATGGTTTTTGACGGATTGAAGAACTACGGCTATGATAAATTAGCAAAACAACTGGCCGATAAAATGATGCTGGCGGTCAGCACGCAGTTGGAAAAGAATCATCGTTTCTGGGAATCCTATAGCCCGGATTACCCGATGCAGGAAAGCCCTTCCAACTATATCTGGGATTCGATTATAGCCAAACTATTAATTGATGTTTATCGAAACTAATGCAGGTACCCCTAACTCTCGCTGATAAAGGAAAGTTGACGATTGATGGTGAATCATAAGATGTTTAAAAAAATACTGGGCATAATGACATGTGCTTTACAAATATCTTTGATGCCGATTTATGCACAGCAAGGTTTTAATGGTGATTTTGATACTGGCGACTTTAGCGGATGGACGATTACAGGCCCACATTCAAATTATATTCACCCATTGAAGTATGGTAGCCAGTGTGCTGTTATTCATATTTATGGTAGTAATGCTTCAGGGCAATCGACTCCAAATGATCAGTGGCAGATGGTTGGATTGCCGATAACCCTGCCGGAAACCGCCGAATTTATGAACTTTTATATGGAAGTAATTGGGGAGACATACCACGATGGCGGATATGTCTGGATCGCGGATGCCGATTCTGCCGATAAATATACCCGGCTCTATCATTCGGGCAGTGGCGATGGAAGTGGACAGGATTATCCCTGGGCATTTCACGAAGCTGATATCAAGGCATGGGCAGGTCGCCGGGTTACTATCTATTTCGCCGGACATAATAGTAACGGGAAGAGTGATCATGTGGTTGATATTTACTTTGATAATATCAGGTTTTCTCCCACAGATACCGATACCATCCCGCCGGTTGTCACTTTAGACGAACCGAACGGTGCAGAAATATGGGTGCAGGGGGAGACGCAGGAAATTAGCTGGACGGCAAGCGATGAATCGTATATCAGAGCCGATAGCGTGTTCTATTCCATTGACAATGGTGCGACCTGGGTTTTAATCGCCTCTCATTCTGGGAATTGTCAAAAATTTTCATGGCAAATACCGGACATTTCATCCGATCAGTGTCTGATAAAAGTGTCAGTCTATGATAGCGGAAATAACAATGCATACGACATATCCGATTCAGTATTTACTATTTTATCCGACGATGCTCCGCCAATAGTTCAAATAATCAAACCGAATGGCGGAGAAAATTGGAGCACTTCAGTTTGGCACACAATTACATGGATGGCAGACGATAATATCGAGGTAGCGGGTGACAGCATTTATTATTCTATAAATAATGGAGCCGACTGGATATTAATTGGGAATCATACGGGAAATCCGCATAGTTACTCTTTTGGAATTCCCGACGCACCGTCAGATCAATGTCTCGTTAAAGTAAAAATATTCGATGTCAATGACAATTGGAGTGAAGATATTTCCGATGCTGTTTTTACCGTATATAACCAGGACGCGCCGGAGCTGACTTATGCAGTTGTAATCAAACATTCTACTTATGATATTCCAGGCTGGAAGGCTGTGGCAGATGCGGCTCAGTTACGATATGCGGGAAGAGTTTTTATATGGGACAGTACGTTAGATGAAATTCAAAACGATATGGCTCAATACCATCCTTTTCATATCGGTTTTATCTGCGAACTTTCGACGGCGTCTCCTGATTTTGTCGAGAACAAAGTCTGGCCGTTTATTCGATCCATAGACGATGATGTTTACTCCGATGCTATCTGGGGAATTATTACGGGATATAATTCTGAAGATGCGTTAAGACTTGTGACCGGTCCGAGAGGTATGGAAATCAAAACCGTTCTTGGCGGGACAGCCGGCTGCGACCTGGACTATTACACGCAAGGGATCGGAACGAGCGAAACCACTTCCGGTCTGTATTATTTGAAGCATGCGGATTCTGTTGGTGTAATTACAAAAACTGACGGACCGACGGATAGAACCGAATGGCTGGTTACCATGATCAATGAGGGAATAGATTATTTTAAATATGATCAGGTAGATATTTTTTATACAAGCGGTCATGGAAATACCAATGTCTGGCAAATGCATTACCCGACCGTTGAACCGGAAGGATTCTTTCACTCAGGTGATGGAAAGGTTTATGGGGATCCGTACAGCGGCGATAATATTTATATAAATTCCAATTACCCGAAGGTTTATTTCGGCTTGGGCAATTGTTATATCGGTAAAATTGAAAATGCAGATTGTATGGCGCCGTCATGGATTCATTCCGGCGGAGCGTATCAATATACAGGATACGTGATTGCCGAAGGGTCAGATTCTCATCAACACGGCGGGACAAAAGCATATTTCTACAAAGTTGCCAGAAATTATACCTGGGCGGAAGCATATTTTTTAGCAAATATTGCACTCCGGTTCGATATATTAAACGGTACTCCGGGAACAAATCCGGATGATCTGAACGGTTCGGCTTTATACGGAGATCCCGGAATGCAAGTGAAAATGTCCAATGAGGGTGTTTTCAGACAACCGCTTTTTAGAAGCGAACTTACTGTTGCCGAAGGAGATGAAAAAGATACCGTGACTTTCAGGATTACGATGAACAGAGAAGGTCAACCCGGTTATACCGGCAAATGGGGCGAGCGCCATCCGGCGATAATTTTGCCGTTTAGAGCGGAAAACGTTGAGATTATAAACACCGACGCAATTAGCTCTGTCGTCAAAGATAATTTTGCGCTAATGTATATCTGGTATCAGGGGCAACCGGCATTAACAGAAGGCGAAAAAAGAGAAGTAACATTTACTTGTGAACATAATAATTCAACAGCGATCGAGCCCCAAACCCATTCGGGCCCAAAAATTGCGAAACTCAACCTTTATCAGAATTATCCGAATCCGTTCAATCCGGTAACGAACATCATCTATTACTTGCCCGAATCCAGTCAGGTTTCGGTAAAAATTTATAATCTCAAAGGCCATCTTGTGAAAACACTTGTGGATGAGCTTATTCAGGAATCAGGTTATCATTCCGTCGAATGGAATACCTCACAAAGCGATGTCAGTTCCGGGATATATTTTTATAGCATCATTTCCGGTAAATTCTGCGAAACTAAAAAATGTATTGTAATCAGATAAGGTAAGGAATTCAATAAGCACATATTGTTTGTAGAAATGAATTCAACGAAGGTATAGGTTTTAATGTTTAATTTTAAATGATTCAAATGGAGGATATTATGAATATAGGACATATTAACACTAAAAAAATTGCCATAATCGAATTGTCGTTAGCAATGATATTTTTAATAATGGCTAACAGCGCTTGTTCAATTAATAAAAAGAATGTTGATAAACAAAATTTGATTGAATTGCCCTATATATTATTACCGATTGGCGATATTCAACCGGAAGGCTGGGTGTTGCAGACGTTGGAAGCCATGCGCGACGGCATGACGGGTCATTTGGACGAACTGTGGGAAGACGTTGGACCGAATTGCGGATGGATTGGCGGAAGCGGTCCGGCCTGGGAACGGCCGGTTTACTGGTTGGACGGCCTGGTTCCTCTGGCCTATGTCCTTAATGATAAAAATCTGATCGACAAGAGTCAAAAATACATTGAATGGATATTGAAAAGTCAGCGTGATGACGGTTTTTTCGGGCAAGTAGAGGACACAACCCGGGTTTTCGGGGAAAATGAGGGCTATCTGGCTTATGTGGAAAAAATGAAGCAAGACTGGTGGCCCCGGATGGTGGCGTTAAAAGTTCTTGAGAGTTACTATGATGCAACTGCCGATCAGCGTGTGATTGATTTTATGTTAAAGTATTTCGAATATCAGCGAGCCAATATTGAGGAAAAGCAACTGGATGAGTGGTCGCATTGGTCAAAAACCCGTGGCGGTGAGAATCTTGCAAATATCTATTGGCTGTATCGAATGACCGATGAAAAATGGTTGCTTGAACTCGGGGAAGTAATTTTCAGCCAAACGAGAGATTGGACAGAACGCCTTGAAAGTCCTTACCCCGAAGATTGGCACGTTGTAAATACAGGTATGGGGATAAAACAGCCGGCAATCTGGTATCAATCTTCGCAGGATAAGCGTTATATAGATGCGGTCAAACATGGTATAGAAGCCCTGAAAAAACATCACGGACAACCCTCCGGTATGTTTTCAGGCGATGAGTTACTGCACGGTACAAATCCAACTCATGGAACCGAATTGTGTGCTGTTGTTGAATATATGTTCAGTCTTGAAACCGTAATACAAATAACCGGTGATGTTTATTATGCAGATATTCTAGAAAGAGTAACATACAACGCCTTACCGACTCAATGCACGGATAATTTTAACGCACGCCAGTATTATCAAGCACCAAACCAGATTGAGATCAGCAATAACTGGCACAACTATACAACCCAGCATAAAGGATATGTCGAGAATAGTTTCGGTTTTGAAACGGGATATGGTTGTTGTACTGCGAACCTGCATCAGGGCTGGCCCAAGTTTGTCCGCAATCTCTGGTATAAAACCAATGACGGTGGTGTAGCTGCTTTGATCTACTCTTCTTCAAAACTCTCAACCAAACTTGATAACGGTACAGTTGTAAAATTTCATGAAAAGACAAATTATCCTTTTGGCGAAAAAATCATATTTACTTATGATGGGGATAATGCTGTATTTCCGCTTCATCTGAGAATTCCGGCATGGTCAATCGGGGCGACTGTTAAAATAAACGATGAAGTCTTTAGCCAGCCCGATTCTGCTACAATTGTAAAAGTAAATCGGGAATGGAAAAAGAATGATGTTGTAGAGTTGCATCTTCCCATGAAGATCAGCATCAGCCATTGGCATGAACGCGCTGCCAGCATTGAATGGGGGACACTGGTTTTTGCTCTGAAAATCGGTGAAGACTGGAAGCAAATTAATGATGATGATCTTCGCCCAACATACGAAGTTCATGCCACAACTCCCTGGAATTATGGACTTTTGCGTCCTTATATTGATAATCCCATTGAGAAATTCATATTAAAAGCAGATGAAATCGTATCCGATAATCCGTGGAATCTTGAAAATGCTCCTGTATATATTTTTGCTAAAGCCAAACGCATGGAAAGCTGGAAACAATACGGCGGCGACCACGGGCCGCTCCAATATACGAAGTATTGGCATCCCGAGAAAATTGATGCTCCTGAGGAAAATATTGAATTGATACCTTATGGCTGTACAACATTGAGAATATCGGAGTTTCCGGTGGTAAGGTAAGTTTTGTGTGTCCCATTATTATATAAGTGTGCTTGTTTGCAAAAAGGATGTAGAAATATGGTTAAGATAAAAGCGTTAATTATTAGCGCAGCTATTACGGGATTGCTTTCTACTTTAACTTTGTCACAAAACTACTTATCTAATATCTCAGCCACAAAAGACGATCCGATTTTTACAACGTATGCCGCACCGCTGAGCCGCTCGGAGTATATAGTGGATGAAGGCTATCAGTTTAAATATTATAAGGACAATAATGGGATTAATTTTGAGACCGACAACGCTGGTCATTTGTGTCTTGCCTTCAAATTGAACGGTGAAATTCGATATCGATTAGACCAAATGTACACCGAGCCGATTATCACTACCTCATACAGCGATCTTATTAAATATTATTATCAGCCATTTGAAGGTATCGATATTAGTGTTTTTTTTCAGGTATATAGTTCCCGCATTGCCATTCAGAATATATCCATTACAAACAATACAGACAGTACTGTTATATTGGATGTATATCCATTTTTTCATAATCCCGGCGCAATAACAGAAGTCGGCATTTCCCAATCAGGGAGAAATTTTGCGTTTAGACATGAGGAACGTCCCGATGGGTGGACTCTTTCTCATGGGGTGCCATATAGTAGTGATCTCGCAGATGTCTATGTCATTAATGAAGCTCCGGATGCTTATGGAGCATATATCGAGCTTGGCTCATTAGAAGAAAATACAAAAGCACAAAAAAACAAGGGTGAAAATTATTGTGTTGAGTGGGGTACGGTTCAACATGCCGATGGAACTTCATGTTACCATTCACACTCTTATGCTCAGCAGATCATTTTACACAATGGGTCTGTAGATGAGATATTGACTGAAGAAGCGCCAAAGTGGGGAGATCTTGATCCGAATATTCCCGGTAACGGTTATCAGGGTTGTGAGTTGGGGAATTTTAGAAATCCGAAAGTTGCAATTGGAGATTCTTTTACCGTTATTTTTACCTGTACCGCAACGGGCCAGCAGGGTATTGCAACAGGTTTCATCACGCAATTACCTGCTCCTGGTGGCATTCGTACAGATATACAAATGACTGAAGGTACTTTCCCACCAATACCGCAAAATATTGCTGTTCATTTTTCCCAGGACTCTACCAGCGCATTTATCACGTGGGATCAAGAAAGTGAATATCTCTATAGTCTTTATCGAAGGAGTAGTTCAAATCCGGGGCGTTATGGACTTATTACTGATAGCCTTATCTATACCGGGTATATAGATGAAAGATTGAATTCAGACAGCTCTTATGGATATATTGTTATTGCCAGGGACTCTTCCGGGCAATTCAGCGGCCATTCTGAGGAGTTAGGAAATATTGACGAGTCTTCTGTTATTTTTTTTACTGATCTACAGAATAAAGACCTTATTAATTTTATACCTGCTGAGTACAGTAAAGTTGTCGCTTTCCAAAAATCTCTGTCTATAGCTCCGTCAGAATCGAAGGCTCTGCGAATTATCCGCGGTGTAACGGAAGCAGAAAACAGTCTGGATAGTCTTATATTGGATTGCGAAAATTTGATGACGTATAACATGGAACAAGCGATTATGGACGATGAGGAAATTTATAGTCGAATTCCACGGTTGGAATTTACCGAATCCGATGTAGAGATGATGTATTGGAGCGCTTTTTCGATGATTCGTCAATGTATGTTACCGCCGGAGGGAGAGTGTTCTTACAACTATTATGTTTTTTCCAGGGAACCTACCTGGGGATGGGGACATGGAGGACAGGTATTTCATGAAAGTATAGTTATGTTAGCATATGCTTTTATGGATCCGTTAAGCGCTATGAATTCTCAAAGAGTTTTTATGGAAAGACAGTGGGAAGATGGATATATAAATTATCGCACAGGCCCTTATCTAAATGAAACCATTCCTTATGATAATCAATATACAACTTCAGCACCCTGGTTTAATTGGGAAAATTGGGAAATATTTAGAATCAGTAAAGATACGCTGTTTTTAAAGGAAGCATATCTGTCTGGTAAGAAATTCTATCAATACTGGTTAGACAACCGAGATGCTGATGAGGATGGTTTATGTGAGTGGGGAGCACATGCGGTTCTGGAATGTGTTCGTGATGGTCAGGTTGCTGTGTGGGATCAGGTTGGCTGGCCTGCTAATTTCGAATGCCTTGACCTGAATGTTTTGCTCATGAATGAAGCGCGGTCACTGGCAGAAATGGCTAAGGAACTCGGGTACACCGATGATTATCAATATTGGACAGGAACAGCCGCAAATCGGACCGACTTTATCAACGGATGCATGTGGGATCCAGAGGCGGAATTTTATTATCACGTTGATAAGAATGATCACGATTTTACTTTCAACACGTCGAATGATTTAAAGAGAAAAGAGATTATTGGGTTTTTGCCTCTCTGGGCTGGTGTAGCAAGTGACCAACAGGCGGCTAAATTAGTTAATCATCTTACAAACACATCTGAATTCTGGAGAAGCTATGGTATTCCTTCTCTGTCTGCATCTGATAGTTATTATAATCCGACGGGATATTGGAATGGTCCGGTCTGGGTACAGTGGCAATATCTGATTTTTAAGGGACTGTTGCGATATGGTTACGTGAGTGAGGCACAACAACTGGCGGATAAAGTTATTAAAAACGCGATCAATCGACTAAAAGCCGATCATTGCTTTTGGGAATTGTATAGTCCGGACGATAATTGGGGCGGTTGGCATAAAAGCTATATCTGGACCGGAATTGCGACCCGTATGTTGATAGATTTGAATAATCTGAGTTCTGAGCTTGGGAAAAACGATAAAACAGTCATTCCAGATCAGTTCGGTCTTAGGCAAAATTATCCCAATCCATTCAATCCTATTACAACTATTTCCTATGATCTGCCCCAGGAATCCAATGTAAGTCTGGCAATCTATGATATTTTTGGTCGTTTGGTTGATACGCTGGTTGATCAGAAGCAGGGCGCAGGGAATTATACGGTTCAGTGGGAGGCAAGCCAATATAGTTCTGGAGTCTATATATACCGAATCCAGGCTGATGGATTTTCAGCAGTTAAGAAGTGTATTTTGATGAAATAGTTTCGAAGGCTCTGTAAACATTGAAAATTATAATGAACTCCCGAGAAATTACGCACTTTATGATAATTACCCAAATCCATTTAATCCAACAACGATAATTCACTATGAAATACCAAAAATATCCAATGTGACACTGACTATTTACAATATGAATGGCCAAGTAGTTGAAAGACTCGTAAATCAGAAACAGGAGCCTGGATTCTATTCTGTTAATTGGGATGCACAGAACGTTAGTACTGGTGTCTATTTCTATCAAATTCAGGCAGATGGTTTTCAGCAAGTGAAGAAGTGCTTGCTGAACAAGTAACTTAAATATTACATTACACCCTAAAACCCGACCTAAAAATCGGGCTTTTTTATCGCATGGTCACTTTTTGGTCACTTAAGGTTATAAGTGCCTGATAATCAGTATAGAGCAGGGGACTGAAAATCCCTGTGTCGGTGGTTCAATTCCGTCCCTCGCCACACTTCAAACCCTTTGTATATCAACAGTTTACAAAGGGTTTTTTGTTTTCTACATTTCAGGTGAAATATATCCAATAGGGACAAATAGGGACATACTGGGACATAGGATGGTGACAAAATGGGCACTTCATCTGGATATATTTCCGTGTGATCAACGTCAACTACTTTTCTCACCAAAAGACAATTATTTTTCCCTGTTTGCTTCACTAATACTTTCCTTTGATTTTTCCAATCTATAACTATCAACATTTAGCTCTAAAATAACACTATGATGTACCAGTCTGTCAATAGCTGCTGCTGTAGTCATTGGATCCTTAAAGATTTTCTCCCATTTGGAAAATAGCAGATTACTGGTAATCATAATACTGCTCTTTTCATATCTGTCAGCCAGAAGCGTAAAGAGCACTTCCATTTCATCACGGCTTTGATGATGCGCCGGCGTTTATTTTCGTCCTTAGGCAGTGGAACCATTTTTACTCCTTTTTCAATTATGACCGACTGGTCGGTCGGAAATATAACAGGGATATTTTAAAAAGGCAAGGGAGAAGGAAAAGTGAAAATAGAAAACTGGGGGAATATATTAAAAAACGAACACGATAAATATGGGGGTTGTACACAATATTGAGGAGGAATGTACGCAAAACTGGTCAAAAACTGGACAGGTTTAATTTGACAGAGTAAAATTTCAAAACTGGTACGGAATTTGAATAACTCATTAAGATTTAGAATAATTTTGGAGTAGGGTTTGGGTAATAAAAAAGACATCGATTTTTCGGATCTAGTTCTGAGTGAATACGATGATGACCAAGAAATCAATCCGGAGGTTGCTGGGGTGGAACCTCTTCACGACGATCTGATTCCCTGCTATAATCCATTCACGAAAGAATTTGAAGAAGTGCCTGCAAATTGGAAATTGAAACTTGATCCAAAAACCGGTGAATGGCATTATCGACCAGGTGTATAAAACACAATTAATCAGTAAATATTATCCAATCCAATTTGAATATGTATGGGTGATATGAACCAGATTCGTTCATACGATGGATCAAATACACCGGCAGGCAGAAAACCGGAATTATGGAGTATTGATTTTTGAGATATACTTTTAAATTGATAAAATACTAATATCTGCTTATTTGATTAGAGGGGCAAATTTCTTATCCTGTTGCAGGATGTGGTTCACCAGCCATTCTTTTAAGAAGCTTGAAAGGTCATGTACCGGATAAGTACTGCGGTTCTGTTGATATTTCTGGTGTTCATTCATCAGACGCTTGTTAAAATCAACATGGGCCTGCTGATGGGCTTCCAGTTCGGAGAAGTTGATGGACTTCATTAACTCTTCTTCATAGGGATGTTGTGCACTTGCATAATCCTCGAGTCGATTCAGTATCGATTCAGTCTCTGAAACCGTGGAGCCTTTTTGAATACTCTCGTAAAAATCGTTGATAATGGCGATCATTTTCTGGTTTTGCCCGTCGATGAACTCGTTATTGACGCTGAAATAGTCACTCCATAAAATCTTTGCCAATTTTATCCTTGATTAAAAGAGCTTGGTATTATGTCTGAGCGCATGTATAAAACTATTGAACGTGATTGATTGATGCAAATAAAAAATCAATAAATGGTAGTTGAATATCCGGGTTGTGCATTATGTGGTACGATATGCACCGACGTGACCGATTCATGAGTTTTTCCAGACGGCGAATCGTCCTTTTCGAAAAACAGTTGACATTCACCGGAATTACCGGGATATTTCATTTTACGCTGTTTTCAATGATTTCTATTTCTTCAGCTGATAAGTCATAAAGACTGTAAATTATACTATCTATTTCGTTTTCTTGTACACTGACATCAGAATCGGGGTCTGATTTTTTCTGTTCCAAAAGTTCTGAAACTAATGTTGTTAATCTTTCATCAAGTTCACTAGATAAGTTTTCAGGAAGTGGAAAATTATTTACATCATAAACCAAAATTTTCGGAAAAGCACCTTTTGTTGCCTTTGGTGATGAATTAAAATGATAAAAGGTTGCTAGTTTTGAATTTATTATAGCTAAAAGTGATTCTAGTTGAAAACTATTCTCGTTTTCTTTTACAATAATAATTGCTGGGTCATTGTACAGTTCTTCTTCAACTATAGAAGCATATATTCTTGGATTAGTTATTTCCCGTATGAGCAACCGTTTTCCAATAAAATATTTTGGTTCACGTGGGTTCGCTATACCATCACCATAGTCAATGTATTCTTTTCCATTCCATTTAACAGTATATCTAGTTACATCTTCTCCGTATAACCATTTTTTATGTGAGTCTTTTGATTTTATGAAAGTGTGATATACTCTGTTTTTAATAATATCAGGACTTTGTCCTTTATATTTATCGTATGCAATAAGACCTTGACTTGTTTCTGGAAATTCATCAGTAAGGGATGTTGAACTATCTTTAATTTTCTTGATAACTTTAAGAACGTCTGCTGAAAGTTTAAATATCAATCCCCAATTTTGATTGTTTGAATTAACAACATCTTTTTGTATAGAAACAGGTTGTCTTGAAGCCAATTCTTCAAATGAAGTTATCTCATTTGTCCGTTTGTATGTCAAAACATTATCTGTGTCGCTTTTTACAAATTGAAATATGATATTTCTTACAGTGGCATCTTCAAATATGTTAATATCAGTACAATCCAAAACTTCTTTGATGCCCCAATTTTCAAATAAACCAAGTCTGTAATCTTGTGCGAAAACATTAAACAAAATTGAATTAGGGATAATATACGAGATTACACCTTGTTCCTTTAAAATTTGGCGCCCCCTGTCAATAAACCAATAATATATTTCATAATCTGGGACTTTACTTACGGATGAAACAAGGTGTGTTCTTTCCAATCCTTTTATAGAAACACCATAAGGCGGATTTCCGATAATTGCATCAAAGCCCACAAAATCGCCCTTGTCGTTGAGCACTTCGGGGAACTCAAAGCGCCATTCAAAGGCATTTTCGTAAATCTTGTTGTTTTTTATTTCTTCTATTTCGTTTTCTAGTTTTTGCGCATCAGAAGTGAGTTTTGTTAATTTTTTATTCCAGTCCCCCTTCTCTTCTTTCGATAGTTCAAACATTCGGGTTTGGTTGGTAAGCGTAAACAGTTCACCATTGAGTTTTTGCAGACGTTTTACTTTTGGGTCGTTATGTGATATTTCGGAACGGAAGTCGCTTTTTATATCGTCAATCAATTTTTCCATTGCCCGCTTTTGCTCTTTGTTTTGAGCATTGCGGTAGGTGTCCACTGCTATGCGGTAGCTGTCAATAGTCCATTTGCTGCTTTTAAGGGCCTGGCTCAAATCTGCATCTATGTCAAAGCGGCTAATGAGCGAGTTTCCGCATTTGATGTTAATGTCAATATTGGGAAGCGTTTCCAATTCTTTTTCACTTTTGTAGTAGGCACTTTTTAAAAGTTCAATCCACAAACGCAAGCAGCAAATTTTTACAGAGTTTGGATTGATGTCAACGCCAAACAAACAGTTTTCAATTATGGTCTGCTTTTCGTGAAAGAGTGTTTCTTGTATACGTTGGCATTCTTTGTTGTTGGGATTGTACTCAAAAAGTTCTCCTTCTTCATCTGTTACAATGAGTTCATCATTGACAACTTCAACATGATATTCTTTTAATCGTTTTCCGTTACGGTCTTGCAGGATTTTAAGGTCGTTTTTTACCGCAATCATTTCATTGAGAGCAGAAACCAAAAAGTGCCCTGAACCAACAGCAGGGTCACAAATCTTTAAGTTATTTACAATATCGTTGGCTTCCTGTCGGTCTTCAATTTTGTCATAGATTTCGTCTATTCCTTTACAATTCCATTTCTTTGTTTCGTTGAATTTTTGAACCACCGCCCTGCGTATGGTTTCACGGCACATATACATTGTGATGAAACCCGGTGTAAAGAAAGAACCATCTTTGTAGCCATTGATTTTTTCAAAAATTAAACCGAGTACGGAAGCATTGATTAGAGTTTTATTGTCTTCCTGTATTTCTTCTGAACCTTCACTGCTGAAATCATACGCATTTAAAAATTCAAAAAGGTATTCCAAAGCACTTAAATCACTGGTACGTTTTTTTCCTTTTTCATCTTTTAAAATGGTAGCTGAGTAGATGAGAATTGTTTTTTCATCTCTCAGGTTGCTTATGAATAGCGTGGAATGTTCAATTTCTGTGGGTTCGAATAGCGAACTATTCAAGTAAGGTACTTTTTCAAATTCCTTTTTAACATCTTCACTCCTTTCGTCAAGCTTACGAGCCAAAACTTGAAAGAATAAGCTGTTTAAATCATCATAGTTTTGAATTTTATCTATACTTAGGAATGAATACGACTTGTCTCCTTTGTGGTAAGTTATTATTTGGGCTTCTAAAAGTTTCAAGAAAAGGATTCGGTTTATCCAAGTGATGCTCAATTCAAGCCCTATGTTAAATAAGCGTTCTTGCTGTGTTGCTCCAAAATGGCTCGGGTTATCAAGCCTGCTTATTTTGTCTAAACTGTCGAGTTGAATAATGACGTTTTCAAGTAGCGAACCTGTATTTCGTTGTCCTTCTTTGTTTCGCCCAATGAGTTTTTTGCTTCCTTCTTTTGTTTCGGTCAGTCCGATAATGTGCAACAATTCACCATAAAATCGTTTGTCTAAGCTGTTGCTGTCATTGGTAAAAGGCAGTTTTAATAAATGCTCCGGCGATAGCAATTTGAATAATGCAATGAGTTTGTTGTCATCTTTCTTGTCGTCATTTCTTATAGGTTTTTCATATTGCCGAATGTCAAAATAGGTGTATTCCAGTTCTTGTGTTATTTCCGAAATAAAGGGTTCAGCAATTTCTTTATAAAAGAAATCAGTTGTCTTACCCGCTAATCGTCCATTTTCAAAATCATTGAATTGCTTTTCCAAGCCTTTATTTTGAGCAAATAGTTTTTCAAAGAAGTTAGCATCAAAAATGAACCATTCATTAATATTCGTAGCAACCAGGTATCTGATTTCAAGATTTTTGTGGGTAATTCGTTCCCTGAGAAAATACAGCACTAATTCTTGAAACGCCTTTACATTTATACTGCCCTGACACAGCATTTCACCTTTGTTAGTCGGCTTTTTGGCTTCAATGATTACGCCAACAGAACTTTTTGCATTATTTCCGTTGTGTATTACAAGGTCATTTCTGCCCTTGGTGTTTATGTAATGATTGGGGTCGTAGTAGGTTTTCTTTAAAAAGTCAGAAACAAGGTTTTTATGAAATTCTCCTGATTCGGTTTCATTGGTTCTGTCGAGTAATTGGATTAGATTTGTCTTGAAATATTCAATTTCAGTCCTATTCGGTTTCACTTTCAAAAAGGCTTTGTTTAAAGCCTTTCTTGGTTTCAATATTTTTATTTCCATATACTCCTTTTATATTTTTAGTCAGTTAAGATATTTATTTCCGTTCATTTTCCTGTCGAGCGTTAGCAAAAAATTAGGCTCTTTTAGTTGCTGTTAGGCATAGCTTGTTTCAATAAATCCTGAAGTACATTCTCAAAAGTTTTATTGGCATTTCAATATCTGAAAATATCACCTTTTGATCTTCTGTTATACCATTCCATCCATTAATATACTGTTGATGGAAAATATGAAAGTTTCCTCTGAAAATACCCCAGTATGTATTGAAAGGCATTTTCAATTGAGTGATTTTTCTCTTTTGTATGTGTGATTCAAGTCCAAGAATTAGTTCAAGATTATTGTGCTTTATATGGGCATATTTCAAGAAAATTTCTTTAGATCTGCACTTCTTTTTCAAACCGCAAAATCTGAGGTACTTGTCTATAAATTTATTAGAAAATCTCAGCATTAATTTTGAATTCTTTTCCATATTGAACAGAAAGTCTATTTCCTTCTCAATCAGGTCTAGTCCTTTTAGATCAATGCCTTTCTCTGTGAGGTTCCCGTCTATGAACGAAAACCACTCTATGATTTTGACACATATTTTTCTCTCATACTTTTCTTTCCTAAATATCCATTTGAAAAATCTAACAATATATTCGCCAAACGTAAAATACGCGCCAATTACACTAATTGGTACACCAATGATCAATATGTAGTACCAGATGTTATCCATTTTTCAAGTTATGCCTAACGTGCAAATATACGCACTGCGTGATTTGTCCAGTTTCGGGATGTTTTACGCATTGTGCTTATTTATCCTTTGTATGACAGATTTCCAGATCCGGCGAACAGGTAATTTTTCCGAGGAATTTTTGACTGATATTAGTGTATATCTCAGTTGTTTTAGTGCTGGTGTTTCTCAGGCGCAGTTCCCGGCGAAACGTTTCAAAAAATCCGGCAGATAATACTTTGCTTTCCAGACCGAATCTTTTTACAGCGGTGACAACCTGATTCATTTGGTTGAATAATACGAAGGGGAAAGTATAATGGCAATTAAAATGTTTGGTAATTTAGTTTGATCAAAGAAATGAATTACCGGATAGTAGTGATATCAAACCCTTTTTTATGGGACAAACTGAAATAAAATAAACTGCAAACCAGGCAGAGCCAGTTCTCTGAAAACCGATATGTTTTAAACATTACACAAAATTTTAAAAATGGGCAAAGTTGTTTTCTCTGATCGGGAGCATCCGGTAAAATAAGATTTGACATTCAGCGGAATTACCGGGATATTTCGTTATACGCGGTCAAATCACAATTACTCATTGAAACAGGGAACCGTATAGTTGAATCCAATAAAAAAAAATCGAGATTTAGGATCTGGTGCCCTCTGTGTGAAATCTATGGATCCGGGCAATTACCTCGGCTTTCGACTTTCTTTGAAAACCATATATTTTTTCCTGATTTTCCCTAATCAATATTTAAACTTATCAACTTGAGGACTACAATGAGAAAACAAGTTTTATTTTGCTTATTATTTGCTTGGTTGGCGCTGGGGTTTTCCCCTCATGCGCTGGCCCAGGAAACCGTTGCGGACTCGCTGATTTCCCTGGAACTGTCTGACGGATCGATTTTAAGGGGTACGATTGTCAGCGAAGATGCGGATACCGTTACCTTTATAACATCTGCAGGAATAAAAATAACGATGCCGAAATCAACAATTGCTTCCCGTAGCGTTACCCGCGGGCGGATGGTGGAAGGGCGATTTCACCGCTTTGATCCCAATTATACACGCCTGTTGTTTGCACCCACCGGTCGTCCTTTAAGAAAAGGAGAGGGCTACTTCACGGATTACTATGTGTTTTTCCCCGGAGTTGCTTATGGACTGACCGATCATTTAAGTATTATGGCGGGAATTTCCGTATTACCCGGCGTCGGATTGGGCGAGCAGCTGCTGTTCGTGGCACCACGCTACGGGACGGAAATTTTGGAGATGTTTGCGCTGTCCGGCGGATTTTTGTATATGAATTTCGGCGGCGAGTTCTCCACCGGGCTTGCTTTTGCAACCGGGACCTACGGAACACAAGAGAAGTGCTTCACGGCCGGAATAGGGTTAGGGTATACCTATAATGAGAATGATGCGGGGAATAAGGAATTTGAATTTGCGAAACATCCAATTTTGGTATGGGGCGGAAATATACGTCTCTCCAATAGCATTTCCTTTGTGTCTGAGAACTGGATTATTACCGGTGAGAATTTCGATATGGGTTTCCAGCCGTTCAGTGTCGCCCTGCGCTTTTTTGGAGAACATATTGCCGTGGATGCAGGTGCGATTATCATGCTGGAAATCCTCGAAGAGGGTTTTCCGATTCCCTGGCTGTCCTTTGTGTATAATTTTGGCGGGTAAGGTCTCTATTTAATGTCTTTTATGAGATTTTAGCCTTCATGAACAAATAAGTCAGATAGCCGGTACCGGCTGAGATCAACAACGCGACTCCTGTTCCCCAAAACAACCCAACGGAGAGGAAAAGGCAGCGAACGATAATTGTATAGAGTATAACGTTGATCAAGCCGCTGATTAAAAGAGATTTGGCCGTGGCCCGGGAAAATTCAGCCCCGCCGGAACGGTGAGTAATTACCAGAGTCGTGAGAAACATGGCCGGAAAAGTGGCGAATATTCCACCGAACAGCGGTCCGCCCAGTTTGCCCATTAAAACCGCGAACGCAATTGCGCTGCCGCTGAAAATTGCCCGGAAAAGAATCTGGCCGGTGCTGTATACAATTGCCACAGTGCCATGAGAATCGATCCGCATTATTTTTTCCATTAGAATATATGCGAAGCCTAAAAATACCAGCCAACCCCCCAGCGAAATCCAGTAACGGCTAATATTTAACAGGATCAGCAAAATTGCAGACAAGAACCAGGTCAGAAGTGAGACCGGAACGGCCAGTTTTAATCCTTTGGGAATACTTAGTACAAATACAAGAATAAAGAATGTGTTGAATCCGTGGGCGAGCGGCACAATCGTGGTTGCCTGTGAAGCCACTTCGGCATTCTGGGTTAAACCGATAAACAGCAAGGATACAACAATGGTGGAAGGCATTCCTCCCAGTAGACCGCCAATTTTACTGCCGAATTTCTCTGCCATGATGGTTGTCATAGTGACCCAGCATCCACCGACCAGAAAGCTAAGGAATAATTTAAACCAGAATGTCCAGTCCATTGGAAGAGTTCGCGATTGTCAGCAGATTGTTTGTTTAATTTAAAAATTTGGTTGTCATAGTTTAAGATAACAGTTTTACGATGATGATACAATATTTACGCTGAATTGGATGGATAACTGTTCGCTCAATCCGTTAAATGGAAATGTGTTACACAATTTGAATTAAAACAGATTATATTTCAGACCGACTGTTATCCAGCGCCCGGGCATTGGGATGCCGGAGTAGTCAACATAATCACTGCCCAGTAGGTTTGTAATTGCCAGGCTGAGTGTAAGATGGTTAAACCTTCTGGATAAATGTGTATCGATAATTGTGTGGTTTTGATAATTTAAGCGGTCTTCGAAACGGACTTTCCATTGTTGTTTAATACCTAAAAAATCAAGCGGAGTAAGCGACAGAATCATCTGATTCCTCAGGGAACTCAGAAGGTACTTTGACTCGTGTTCGAAATTGAACTTTTCGGTATGGATATAACAATAGGACAGGGATAGTGTGTTTATATAAAATCCTTTCATTGAAAATCCTATTGATGTTTCAAAACCATAACTTAAAATTCTGGAAATATTAAGCGCCTGCCATGGATCGGTATCCGTTTGTCGGATCCAGTCAATCTGTTCATCACCTTGTCGAACAAATAACCCCAGTTGGGCAGTCAAATCAGGTTTCTGCCAACTCAGGTTGTGCTCCATCGTCCAGCCCTTTTCCGGTTTCAGATCCGGATTACCGTTATTTGAGGGGCTTGTATAATAGAGTTCGGTGAATGTGGGTATACGGAAGGCGCGACCAATTGAACTATGCCAGAGGATTTTTGATGAAATCCGATAGCGCAGATCAAAACCCGGCATAATTGTTCCGCCCCAACCGGAATAGAAGTAAGCTGATGAACCCAATTGCATTGCTAACCGGTCATCAGGCAGCCACTGATATTCATAGGCTAGCCCAACATTATAGCGCTGATGATTGCCTAAATTATTACTTTCAATCCATTCACCCGATCCATCGAGACTTATGTTCAGGACTTTATTCCGGAACCGAATCGTTTTCAGAATATCCGCCTGAAGCGTATTGGTGAAATGCCGGTTTTCATAGATAGCCGGATTATTAAAATCATATATATAATGATCGTAATGCCTGCGCCAGCTGATTCCCGTAGAAAAAGAGCCATTGTTACTATTGGCCGTTCCATTCAGATTCAGAAAAATGGTTTCCGTATCTTCCCGTTGGTTGGCATTATTAACAAAGTAAAAATTATTGGCGCCGAAATCCTTTTTACGGTATCCGGCACTTAGACGATAGCAGTCCTTTGAATTTTCATACGAATTATTTAAAAACAGATTCAGGTTATCAAAATCGGTGTTTGGTCTATAACCTTCTGAATGCTGGATGTTGGCGCTCAGATGGGTCCTAAAATTACCCTTTTTAGCGGACAGTGCCGCGGACCCGTTGTAATATCCAAAGCTGCCGCTTTCCAGATGTATCGCTGTTTCCGGCTTTTCGGCCTTTCGGGTAATAATATTAATGACGCCTCCATAAGCGCCGGGACCGTACAATTTTGACGCACTACCTTTGATAATTTCGATCTGTTCGATGTCCTCCGGACTCAGTGGTAAGTCCAGATTGTGATGGGCCGTTTGGGGATCGGTGACTTTTACACCGTCGATTAATATCAATGTCTGTTCAGCGCCGGTACCCCGGATACTGATATCCGATTGAACACCCACGGGACCCTGGGAACGGACATCTACACCGGCGACATCCTGAAGCAGTTGATCAACACTTTCTGCTCCGGACGACCGGATCGAATTCTGGTCGATAATGATAATATTTCGTAATGATGAGGAGAGCTGTGTTTCGTTCAGGCTGCCGGTGACAACGACTGGATTAAAGTCATACACGGAATATTGGGCTAGTGCCGGTTTTTGATAACCGCAAACCAGGATAAATGTTATGAGCAGGAATGAAATTGGTCTCATTGTGTATATTTCAGTAATGGAACTTTAAGCATAGAAAATGAGTAAACATGCATCGGAAAGAACGCGTAAAGTTAATGCTTTTCCATTGAAATAAAAACCAGTACCGGTTGATAACGGTGCTTGCGCTTGGACGGATAAAGTCTTAGATTTTTGCGGTTTAAAAATTGAAATAATTCTGGAAAGAAACAATATGACAGAAATAAACATACCAGGCGATGTTGCGCTCGTTGAACAGTTGTTTAAAACCAGGGACGTGTTAAACAGAGAATTGGGTAAGGTCATTATCGGACAGAGGGATATTATTGACCAGCTGCTAATATCACTGTTGTGTCAGGGGCATTGCCTGTTGATCGGTGTACCCGGTTTGGCAAAAACACTGCTGATCAAAACGCTTTCTCAGGTGCTGGATCTGACATTCAAGCGAATTCAGTTTACGCCGGACCTGATGCCCTCCGACATCACCGGAACCGAAGTGATTGAAGAGGATAAAAGCAGTGGAAAACGGGAATTTAGGTTTTTCAGAGGACCGATTTTTGGCAATATTATCCTTGCCGATGAAATTAACCGAACACCCCCGAAAACCCAGGCGGCGTTGCTGGAAGCCATGCAGGAACACCACGTCACCGCTGCCGGAAAAACCTATGTGCTGGAGGAACCCTTTTTTGTTTTGGCAACTCAGAATCCCATTGAGCAGGAAGGGACGTATCCATTGCCGGAAGCCCAGCTGGACAGGTTTATGTTCAGCCTGAAGGTTGATTATCCGTCCTATGAAGAGGAAATTGATATTGTCAAATCGACAACCTATGATACTGCCGCGGTTGTTGAAACGGTTATAAAGCTTGACGAAATCATCGCCTTTCAGCATCTTGTCAAGCGGGTACCCGTGGCGAATAATGTCATCGAGTTTGCCGTAAAACTGGTAACTGCTTCCCGTCCAAACGGAAAAAATACACCGGATTTCATCAACAACTGGGTAGAGTGGGGCGCCGGCCCACGGGCGTCACAATATTTGATCCTGGCTGCCAAAACCCATGCCGTTCTGGATGGCCGGCCAACTCCCAATATTGACGATGTGATCAAAATTGTTCCACCGGTGCTGCGTCACCGGATTATTCCAAATTTCAATGCCGAATCCGATGGTATTGATACGGATACTATCGCTGAAAAACTGATTGAGACTCTCCGGTAATTAGCGGTATGATTGATAAAACCGCCGATAAACGAAAATACCTGAATCCGGCAACGATTGCCCGATTGGATAATATGGCCTTGCGGGCGCGCCTGGTGGTGGAAGGATTTATTCTCGGTTTGCACAAGAGTCCTTATCATGGTTTTTCGGTGGAATTTGCCGAGCATCGGCCCTACAATCCGGGCGATGAAATCCGGCATATTGACTGGAAACTGTATGGCAAGACCGATCGGTATTATATCAAACAGTTTGAAGAAGAAACGAATCTCAAGTCCTATATTCTGCTGGATAAAAGTGGCTCGATGAAATATACGTCGGGTGAAGTCACAAAATTGAGCTACGGATCTTATCTGGCCGCAGCTCTGGCCTATCTGATGTTGAAACAGCAGGATGCCGTGAGTTTGACTTTATTTGATGATCAGGTTCGCGATTTTCTGCCGCCGGTTGCCAAAAAGAGCCATCTGAATCAGCTGCTTGCCGCACTTGAAAAAGTACAGGCAGGAGCTGAAACCCGCATCGCCCCGCAACTACACGAACTGGCCGAAAAATTAAAAAAACGGGGACTGATCGTGCTGATCTCCGATCTATTGGATGAACCGGACGACGTTATCAACGCCCTGAAACATTTCCGGCACAAGCGGCATGAAGTTATCCTTTTCCATATTCTGGACCGGCAGGAACTGGAGTTTTCATTTAATCGCCAGACCCGTTTCGTGGACCTGGAAACATCTTTGCACATGAATACCGAACCCTGGCACATTCAGGAAGCCTATCAGGGTCTGATTCGGCAGTTTATTGAGAACTACAAAATCCAATGCCGGACAAACAATATTGACTATGTTACGCTGATTACCGATCAGAATCTGGATCTGGCATTGAGCGAATACCTGCGAAAACGAACCCGAATCGGGTAAATACAAAACAGCGATAAATGAAATAGACTCTGTGAAAAAAATCCTGGTGGAACAGGATATAGGCAGCAGTGCTCCAATAGTCCAGCTTGTACAAATTAAAAAAGCCGACCTTACGATCGGCTTTTTATTTTGAATAAGGGGAATTTCTTATCGCAGACTTTTTTCAATCTGCCGGTATTCTTCGGCTTCTTCCGGTTTACCCTGATTGTACAGAGATTTCCAAAGCAGCGTATATCCAAAAACAAATTCGGGATCCAGATCGATCATCTGGCGGGCATAGTCTTCCGCCATGATCCAGTCTTCAGCCTGAAATGCGGAGTTGGCAATGCTTTGCAGGACTTGAATATCATCAGGACTTTCGATGAGTACTTTTTTGAATTGATACTGGGCAGATTCAAAATCACCTAATTTGTAGTAAATCTGTGCAAGCAGGTACATAATATCTACATCGTTAGGGTAATCTTCAGCTAGTTTTCTGGCGATTTCCCTGGCTTCTTCCAGGCGACCCAGCTGTGCAAGAAACTGGATTCTCAATTCCTGCAATTTTACCGATTCATGGTGATCTGTCAGCACATCATCTAATGTTGCCAATGCCTTGTCCTTCTGTCCCTGATCAAACAGAATCTGGACATAATATAAACTGATATCTTCATCAAAGAGCCCCATATCCACCACTTTTTCAGAAGTTTTGACCAAATTTGCAGTATCATTCAGCATATAGTAGCATTTTATTAATGCGTTGTAGCTGCTTACTTCGTCGTCGCGAATCTCTAAAGCCAACAGGAACTTTTCGGTTGCTTCGGTCAGTAGAGAATCTTTATCAATTGGTAAAATTGCTTTGATTGCATCATTGAATTTATTGGCTCCCTGAGAATGAATTTCTGCCCACAGGCGTTTTAACTGATCCTCAGCACTTATTCCGCCGGGATAAGTATAATTGGGATCGATCTCAATAACTTTTTCGAGATACTTTTTCGCCTCAATCAATTCTTTTCTCTGCATATAAACCTGGACTGCCAGCAGGAATGGGACTTCGGGATTCATGGGTTCTTTTCCAAGAGCGATCAGCAGCTGTTCCTCGGCGGCTTCAATATTGTTTTGTTGAAAGTACACTTTTGCAGAGGTTACTTCCGGACTCTGACAGGAAGCCAGGAAAAATGACAGCAGCAGAAACAATGCAAGTGTGCTTAAAAGGATTCTAAGTTTCATTCGATAACTCCTCTAGGTTCTTTAATTAGCAACAAAATTTACCACTCAAATAGCTACTTTTCAAGTAAGATATTATAAGAAATTGTATGGTGTTTTAAACACACCCTTTTCAGTTATTATTCCGGCAATGAGTTTATTCGGGGTTACATCAAAAGCCGGTGAAACGGCGGGGCAATCTTCCGGCGCTATCTTTACACCGAATATCTCACGGACTTCCAGGCCGGAACGTTCTTCAATGACAATCTCTTTGCCGCTGGAAATCGACGGATCGATTGTTGAAGAGGGCGCAGCCACATAAAACGGGACATTGTGATAATCAGCCAGAACCGCCAAACCGTAAGTGCCGATTTTATTGGCGGCGTCGCCGTTGGCGGCAATCCGGTCAGCACCGACGATAACAGCGTCGATTTTTCGGGTAGCCATGATATAGGCAGCCATATTATCGCATATTAAGGTATACGGCACCTTTTCTTCGGATAGTTCCCAGGCAGTCAGCCGGGCTCCCTGCAACAGCGGCCGGGTTTCATCAACGAAAACATGAATATTCTTACCGGATTTATGGGCTGTGATAATGATTCCCAGCGCTGTTCCGAGACCACCGGTGGCCAGACCGCCGGTATTGCAGTGGGTCAGGATATTAGCCTTTTCCGGGATGATACTCTGTCCGTGCCGGCCGATGGCCTGACACATTTCTATATCTTCTTGATGAATAGTCAGAGCTTCTTGATATATTTTATTCCAGATGTCGGGAACAGGTTTATGATTCATTGATTCCGCGACAGATTTCATTCGTTTCAGCGCCCAGGACAGGTTGACGGCGGTTGGTCGGGTACTGTTTAGCAGTGTTGATATTTCATCCAGTTTTTCGAAAAACAGTCTTGACCCCGAATCGATAAATGGTTTTAAGCCAAGGACCAGTCCGGCAGCCGTAGCGATGCCGAGCGCCGGTGCACCCCGGATTGCCAGGCGTTTTATCGCATTGGCCATGTCGAGATGACTTTTAATTTCAATCCGTTTGTATTCAATTGGTAAAAGGGTCTGATCAACGATATATAGTTGATTATTGTCCCAGAACAGTGGCTTAATCATCCGTATCTCTGTCTAAATTGTTACAAGTTTTCGCAGGGCATTATACCGCGATTCAATCTGTTGCCGGTCCAGTTGGGTCAGTCCGTCCGTACTGAATTTTTCAACTACAAAAGAACCCATAACACAGCCATAGACAAGGGCTTTTTTCAATGTGGTAAAATTAATCTCTTTACAGGCCGCCAGGTATCCCATCAGCCCTCCGGCAAAACTGTCGCCGGCGCCGGTGGGATCGGTCGCCTGTTTTACCGGAAATGCCGGTGAGTAAAAGATTTCGGTATTATAGCTGAGGAAAGCGCCATGCTCACCCTTTTTAATGATAATATGCTGCGGTCCCAGCGTGTGAAGTTTTTTCAGGCCGGCCAGCAAATTGGTTTCTTTTGTTAAAAGAACCAGCTCACTGTCGTTGATAATCAGCAGGTCAACTTTGCCGATGACTGTAAGCAGATCATCGAGGGTTGTATTAATCCAGAGATTCATCGTGTCCAGGGCAATATATTTTGGATTTTCAACCTGATCCAGCACATCCAGTTGCAACGCAGGCTGGATGTTACCCAGAAAAAGAAAAGGTGTCTGCCTGTATTCACGGGGAATGACCGGTTTGAAGTCGGCGAAGACATTTAAATCGGTGTACAACGTATCGCGTTGATTAATATCGTCATGATAAACGCCGCCCCAGCGGAATGTTTTTCCTTCGACAATTTCCAGCCCGCGAATGTCAACACGATGTTGCTGCAGCATTGTGATTGCTTCTTCGGGGAAGTCCGTGCCCGCAATACCCACCATCCGTGGAGATGTAAAATGGGAGGCAGCCATAGAGAAAAAAACCGCGCTACCACCCAGCGCGTTTTCACGTTTTCCAAAAGGGGTCTCAACATCATCGAAGGCGACAGACCCGACAACCAACACTGAATCGTTCATATGAATCCCGTCTAAATAATTATCAAATTTACGTGAGAAGGTACAAAATTTCAGTTTTGTTTCCAATATCCTAAATCATTGGTAAATTAAACCCATGAAATACCGGTATTGTTACATCTGTGGAACGGAAACTGTAAGCAAAAAAATTGACGGGCGAAAGCGTTCGTATTGCGAAAGCTGTGGTATTCCGTTATATGAAAATCCGATCCCGTCGGTGGCGGTTGTGCTGACAGAGCCGGATCAGCGGATTCTGCTGGTCCGCCGCAGTGTGGAGCCGGGAATCGGCGAATGGTGTTTACCCGGCGGGTTTATTGAGATAGGAGAAACGCCTTCTCAGGCGGCTGTCCGGGAACTCAAAGAAGAGATCGGGATTGAGATTGAACCACCGCAACTGCTGAGTGTCGGTTCCCACCTGAACGGGTATTACGGAGACGTGCTGATCATCGGATTCAGCGCTGATATCAACCCTGATGATCCATTGGTTCCGGGTGACGATGTCAGTGAAGCCGTTTTTTTTCCGGTTAATGAGCGCCCGAGAATGATTTTCCGGGTACATGAAGAATTTGTAGAATTATGGCAAAGAAGAAATGAATAATACCGCCGATAAAAGCCGGGTCCTGATTGCCATGAGTGGTGGCGTGGACAGCTCTACGGCCGCCTATTTGTTGAAAGAGAATGGCTTTCAGCCCGAAGGAATTACTTTTAAACTCTGGTGTCATGGTGCTGACGAACATTACCGTAAAATTGTGAAACGGGCTCAGGCTATTTGTGGAATAATCGGAATAAAACATCATGTTCTGGATATTGAAAAAGAATTTAAGGAAACCGTTGTTCAACAGTTTGTTGATGACTACCTATCCGGAATAACACCCAATCCCTGCGTTTTCTGCAATCGTGCCATCAAATGGCGGCATCTGCTTGCGACCGCAGACCGATTAGGCTTTCCATATGTAGCGACCGGGCATTATGTCCGGCTTGAGAAAAATATGCTGTCCGGGCGCTATGAGATTCTGAAGGGAATTGACCTGTCCAAAGACCAGTCTTATATGCTCTGGCAACTGTCTCAGGAAGCGTTGGGCCGGACGCTATTTCCATTGGGGGCGCGTTTTAAAATTGATATAAAAGCGATTGCCGATAAGCTGGGTTTACACACTGCCGATCAGAAAGAGAGTCAGGATGTTTGTTTTCTGCCGGACAACGATTATCGTGAATTTCTAATGTCTTTCAGTCCTGAACGAATCGCGGGCATTTCCCGGGGTGAGTTAGTGGATGAAAATTCAAATGTTCTTGGCTATCACGACGGTTATCATAATTTTACGATCGGCCAGCGCAAGGGCTTCAAAATGGGTTTTTCAAAACGGAAATATGTGAAGGAAATTGATGCGGCAAACAACCGGGTGGTAATTGCGGATAATGAGCATCTTTTCAGCCGGCAGATGATTGTCAGAAACGTAAATTGGGTCAGCACATTCCCTGAGAATACAATTGAAGGAACTGTTAAAATCCGCTACAATCACAAGGGTGTCCAAAGTAAAATGAAAGCCGTTAATGAAAATCGCTATTTAGTTGAATTTTCGGAGCCGCAGCGGGCGGTGACTCCCGGACAATCGGCGGTTTTGTATCAGGACGACCGTTTGATAATGGGCGGAATTATTGTTGGCAGCGACAAACCAAATTACCAGGAATCAGAACATGAATAAAAAAATCCGTGTGTCGACTATTTTAAAAAGAAAATCCGAGGGCGTGAAAATCACGGCGTTGACGGCCTATGATTATACGTTCGGATATTTGCTTGATGAAGCCGGTGTCGATCTGATTCTGGTCGGCGATTCCTGCGGCAATGTCTGCGCCGGTTATGAGACAACCCTGCCGGTTACGGTAGACGAGGTGGTTTATCATACCCGCTCGGTGCGCCAGGGTGTGAAACACGCATTGCTGGTGGCGGATATGCCGTTTATGTCCTACCAGGAAACACCCGAGCTGGCCTTGCATAATGCCGGCCGGTTTATGAAAGAGGGCGGTGCTGAAGCAGTTAAAGTGGAAGGCGGTGAGCATATTTGTGAAACGGTTCGCCGGATGGTGGAAATAGGAATCCCGGTGATGGGACATCTTGGTTTCACTCCCCAGAGCGTGCATGAATTCGGTGGTTACAAGGTACGCGGCCAGGATTCCAAAGAGGCTGAAAAGATGAAAGCCGACGCGCTGGCATTACAGGACGCTGGAATGTTTGCGGTGGTGCTGGAAAAAGTCCCGGCGCAGCTGGCGAAAGAAATATCCGAAATGCTGACCATTCCGACAATTGGCATTGGCGCCGGTCCTCACTGTGACGGACAAATTCTGGTGTCCTACGATATGCTGGGACTGTTTGATAAAGTGCAGTTTAAATTTGCCCGTCGATATGCTTCTCTGGCTGATGATATCCGGAATGCCGTGAACGGCTATTGTGATGATGTGAAAAGCAGTAATTTTCCATCGCAGGATGAAAGTTATTAAGGATTATCAAAACAATATGCAGGTAATAAAAAAGATAGATGATTTAAGGGTTATTCTCGGCAAATACCGAAAAATTGGAAAACGTATCGCTCTGGTACCGACCATGGGTTATTTTCATGCAGGACATCTGTCTTTGATCGATGCTATCCGGAAAAAAGCGGATATTGTGGTCGTCAGCCTGTTTGTGAATCCGATGCAATTTGGGCCCGGTGAGGATTTGGTACGTTATCCCCGGGATTTTGAGCGGGATGAACGTCTGGCCCTGGAACGGGGTGCCGATATCATTTTTTATCCTGAGGCCTGCGACATGTACACCGAGTTGTTTTCTACCTATGTTGTAACGGATCAATTATCTGAAGTGTTGTGCGGGAAATCACGGCCGGTCCACTTCAAAGGCGTTACGACAGTTGTGGCCAAACTGTTTAATATTGTTCAGCCCGATGTGGCCGTTTTTGGCAGAAAAGATGTGCAGCAGGCGATTATTATTCAGCGAATGGTCGCGGATCTGAATTTTCCCATAGAAATCATCGTTGCGCCGATTGTCCGGGAACCTGATGGTTTGGCCATGAGCTCCCGAAATGTCTATTTGTCTGAAAATGAACGAAAACAGGCGCCGGTGATTCAAGCCGCCTTACAGAATGCGCTTAAGACCGTCAAAAACGGGGAGACAAGTGCTGAAAAGATCAGGCAGCTGGTTCAGCATAAAATCGAATCCGCAGCTCTGGCCCGGATTGAATACATAGAAGTTATCCGTGAGAGAGATTTACAGCCGGTTGACCGGATTGAACCGGGTACTTTTATTGCCGTTGCGGTCTGGTTCGGGAAAACGCGATTGATTGATAATTTGGGTCTGTTAATCTGATTGGCCGCGGAACTTTTTCTTTTGACCGACCGTTATAATTGATGTTGCTATTTGAGGTAAAAAGGCCGGGGAAGAGGATTTTAAGCTGTCTTTCCTCTTGACAAACTCAGGCAAATACGTTAAAATGAGCTGTGTTTCTGAATTTTATTAAAAGGTAATCAAACGATGCGAAAAATTAAATGTTTGATAACAATTGTTTTACTATCGGTTGGCATGCTGCCTCTGCAGGCTCAGTTGAAAAGTCAGTTGCCGAAAGCTCTGGCGGTGGAAGACGCCATTCAGATTCCGGGAGTCGGCTCAAACAGTTCGCTGTTGAGTTTCATCGATCCCAATCGCTTTTTTATGAATCAGTCCTATTCGCTGTCCTATTCGAGCTTTGGCGGCGGATCATCCATGGGTGTTTACCAGAACCAAATGTCCTATATTTTTTCAGATAAATTGATGATGAACGCCAGGCTGGGATTGATGCATGATCCCTTGAGCATTGGCTCATATTCCACCGGTCAGACAAATTTGATGGACAACCTGATTTACGGATTCGATCTCAGTTATAAACCGAAAGATAATGTCTTTTTCAGTATACGTTTTGATAAAAGGCCGTACTACTCACGTAGCGGATTTTATCCTTACGGCTATTCAATCTACTAATTGGTGAAGCAGTGGCAGAACGAACAGTAAAACGATCCACCTATAAGAGAAAAAAGAAAAACAATGTCCAGAATCCGGATATTCAGAAATGGTTTCTGAATCTGGCGATTTTTTCCTTATCCGTTGTCATCGTCGGCTTCATTTTTTCCATGGGCAAGCGACTCGTTCAGAATCCTGATAAAGTCGTTCTGAGCCAGGTCAATGAAGTGATACCCGATTCAGTACCCTACCAGGGTATTGTGATTGAAGTATTGAACGGTTGCGGAACACCGGGACTGGCCCAGAAATTCACCAATTATTTACGCTCAGAGGGATTTGACGTTATTTATACAGGTAATGCGGACCATCTGAATTATTCCAACACGCTGCTGATTGAGCGGGATGATAATTCCGATAAAACCAAAGAGGTCAACGAGGTGCTTACCCTGAACCCCGAACGGATTAATGTCAATCACGATCCGTCACTTCATGTTGATCTGACACTGATATTAGGTAAAGACTATAACCGACTGCCGGTCTACGATAGAGTTCTGGCGCTCAGAGAAATCTACTAAACTGAATGACATCTAAAAAAACTGCAAAATCCCATGACAGCATTTATCTGTTAACGAAAAAAGCTGCCGAGGCGGCACTAAATAAAAAAGCGTCGGATATTATTATCCTGACCCTTAAAGATTTGACGTCCGTAGCGGATTATTTTGTCATCTGTACCGGTGATGTGGATATGCACGTCAAAGCGATTGCCGATGAGATTAAAAAAGAATTAAAGCATGATATTAAACCCTGGCATATTGAAGGTTATCAGCATTTGCGCTGGGTGCTCATCGATTTTGTCGATTTTGTCGTGCATGTATTTCATAAAGATACCCGTGATTATTATAATATCGAACGGCTCTGGGCTGATGCCCCTCTCGAAAAATTAGTGGCGCCTGCTGCAGATACTCAGGATTCACCAGCCTGATTTAAACAGATATTCTCAGATTCCATAAAGAAAAATTAAATCCATCTTTCGTTGCAGGAATGCCGGGTTGCCTGTAAATTACGGCGGTTAAAATTGAGAGTGAAGTGACAGATAAAATAGAAATACTGATTAAAAACGCATTAGAAACGTTGTCAATTGATATAGCAGTTCCAGTCAATGTTGAACGTTCCCGTCGGCCGGACCACGGTCATTTTACGTCAAATATTGCAATGGTCCTGGCAAAACCGCTGAAACGGGCGCCAATCGCAATTGCCGAAGAAATCGTCAAAAATATAGGGTCAATCCCGGAAAGCATCGAGAAGATTGAGGTCAGGAATCCCGGATTCATTAATTTTTTCATCGCGCCGAAAACATATCAGACGATTGTCATTGACGTTTTGACCAAGCAACAGGATTTTGGGCGATCGAATCTGGGTAAAGGCGCCAGAGCGCAGGTGGAATTCGTCAGTGCGAATCCAACCGGACCGCTGACGGTTGGACACGGGCGACAGGCCGTGTTGGGTGACTCGGTTGCCCGGATTCTGGAATGGAATGGTTATAACGTTGACCGTGAGTATTATTACAATGACGCCGGCCGGCAGATGCGCATCCTGGGGCAGTCGGCGTATATTCGTTACCGCCAGCTGCTGGGTTACGCTGATGAACTGACGGATGAGCATTACCAGGGTGAATATATCATGGATATTGCCCGGGAAATTCAGGAAAAATATGGTGATCAGTACAATGAGAAACCAGACCATGAAATATTTAGAAAATCCGCTGAAAAAGCCGTATTTGCCGATATTAGAAATACACTTGAAGAGCTGGGGATTGTTTTTAATTCCTTCTATAATGAACAAAGTCTGTACGATGACGGCTTGATTGATGATGTTCTGGAACGCCTTAAAGCGAGCGGCGCGACATACGAAAAAGACGGCGCCGTCTGGTTCCGGGCCGGTGATTACGGCGCTGACGATGACCGGGTCTTGTGGAAAAGTGTGGTGGATGAAGCGACCTATCGTCTGCCGGATATTGCCTATCATGAAACCAAAATAAAGCGCGGCTACGATCTGATTGTGGATATTTTTGGCGCCGATCACCATGCGACCTATCCCGATGTCCTGGCCGGTTTGAAGGCTTTGGGATACGACACTGACCCGATTCAGGTTCTGATCCATCAGTTCGTGACTTTGACGCGCGGCGGCGAAAAGGTAAAAATGTCGACCCGCAAGGCCAACTATGTAACGCTCAGCGAACTGATCGATGAAGTCGGCAAAGACGTGGTGCGCTATTTCTTTATTATGCGGGGCATGAAAAGTCACCTGAATTTTGATCTGGCGCTGGCCAAAACGGAAGGTGATGAGAATCCGGTTTTTTATCTGCAGTACGCCCACGCCAGGATTTGTAGTATCCTGAGAAATGCCGAAGTGAAGGGGTTTAAGGACGATTCACGGGGTGATTTAAACCTGCTCCGGGAAGATGAAACCCTGGCCTTACTGAGTGTTCTGGGTGAGTTCGAGGAGGTCTGTGTCCTTTGCGGTAAAACAATGGAACCACAAACGTTGACGACGTATCTTCAGAAACTGGCGGCGACATTTCATAAATTCTATACAGTTCATCGGGTCATCACAAAAGATAAAGATTTAAGCAGGGCCCGTCTGGATTTGGTCAGGGCTGTAAAAATTGTCATGGCAAACGGCCTGTCGCTGCTTGGCATTAATGCCCCGAAACGGATGTAATGGAAACTGGGAGATGATAAATAATGTCTGAGAAAGAATTTAAACACGAACTGAGCAGCGACATCAATCCGCTGCTGCGAACCACTCAGCAATATCATTTTCAGTTGAGTTTAATGGCCGACCAGAAGGCCAATATTATCATTGCCGCTACGTCAATTCTGTTTACGATATCGCTGACGAATTTCGACTTCCTGGAAATGCTCTGGGGATTTGTCTGCCTGGCGGCATTTTCGCTGGTAGCACTGATCTTTGCGATTCTGGCTGTTTATCCGTCATATGAAGGAAAAAAAGACAGCATCCCGGGTATCGACAGCATTAATCCGCTTTTTTTCGGGCACTTTACCCAGTTTAGCTATGATGAATATTACCAGGCGATGGGAAAATTAATGGGGAGTAGTGACGCAATTTATGAAGCCCAGATTAAAAATATTTACCAGCTGGGCCAGGTACTGAAAAACCGTAAATACAAATTTTTGAAATATAGTTATCGTTTCTTTTTTACCGGATTGATTCTGTCGGTCATTCTATTTGCAATTCAACTGCTGAAAATCGTTTACTGAAACGATCACTCAATATCCAAATTATTTTAACTCAATTCAGAATACATTTAAAGAATAAAGGTTTTTTAACAATAATTGTGCCATTTGCCTGCTTTGCTTGCTTTAGGAAAGCAAAAATAGTAAATTGCCCGACGTATTATTAGAAGCGATAACCGGTTATAATTTATGAATGAAGGTGTTGTTAAAAAGGTTGCTGATTGTATCCGGCCCTATCTCGAGGAGCATAAATTTGCAGAATACAAGCAACAGATGGATGGAATAATCCTGAAAACACCCTATGTAATAAACAGGCCGAGAAAATGAAGGCGGTTGGCATTATCCCTGCACGATTTCACTCCACTCGTCTTCCGGGAAAGCCGCTTGTACCGATTGCCGGGAAATCCCTGATTCAGCGGGTCTATGAGAATGCCTCCCAATGTCAGCGTCTGGCTGAACTGATAGTAGCGACCGACGATGAACGCATTCAGAAGGAAGTCCAAGGATTCGGTGGTTATGCAGTCATGACGCCAAGTGCTTTGCCTTCCGGGACTGATCGCTGTGCGTTTGTGGCAAAATCTCTGGATGCGGACATTATTGCCAATATCCAGGGAGATGAACCGTTTCTGGATGTCCGGGTACTGGACCGGGCGATAAAATTGCTCTCCGATGTTCCGGATATAAATGTCATCACGGCCGCCAAAGTGGGAATTAGCGAAGCGGAATTAAATAATCCGAATGTCGTCAAAGTTCTGATTGACAGGAATCAGGATGCACTGCTTTTCAGTCGTCAGAGCATTCCATATATCCGAAACCGTGAAGCATTGTCGGCTCATCCGGCGATGCAGCATATTGGAGTATATGTGTTCAGGCAGCAGTATTTACAGAAATTTGTGGAAATGCCACAAACCCTGCTGGAACAACTGGAACAGCTGGAACAACTGCGGATTCTCGAGAACGGGGATAAAATCCGGGTAGTTCTGACCGACAAATTTTCGCTGGGGATTGACACTTTGGATGATGTAAAACATGCGGAAAGGATATTGAAGTCGAATGAAGCCTGAGACTCCGACAAAATATATATTTGTTACCGGCGGTGTAATTTCCGGGTTAGGTAAGGGAATTACCAGCGCCTCGGTCGGTTACCTGTTAAAATCCCGGGGTTACCGGGTTACGATCCAGAAATTTGATCCCTATATTAATGTCGATCCCGGAACCATGAGTCCCTATCAGCACGGTGAAGTGTTTGTGCTTGAAGACGGCGCCGAAACCGACCTCGATCTGGGTCATTATGAACGCTTCATCGATGAAAATATGAGTGCCTGGAATAATACAACCACGGGAAAAGTCTACAATACCGTCATTACCCGGGAACGCCGGGGCGATTATCTTGGAGCAACTGTTCAGGTGATTCCCCATATTACAGATGAAATTAAGCGCCGGCTTGTTGCGGTGAACCGTGATAAACGATACGATATTGTCATTACCGAAGTCGGTGGGACAGTCGGCGATATCGAAAGCCAGCCTTTTCTGGAAGCGATTCGGCAATTCCGCATTGATGTCGGTTCCGAAAACTGCATCAGCATGCATCTGACGCTGGTTCCCTACATTGAAACCAGTGGTGAAATTAAAACCAAACCGACTCAGCACAGCGTTCAGCGCTTGAGAGAGATTGGTGTCCAACCGGATTTTCTGCTGTGCCGGACCAAACACCATCTTGATGAATCCGTGAAAAAGAAGATTGCGTTGTTCTGTAATGTGTCGCCCAAAGATGTTATCGAAGCCTTCGATGTGGAAACGATTTATGAAATTCCCCTGGTTTACGAAGCCCAGCAACTCGGCGATCTTGTTCTGGACGATCTGGGCCTTCCAAGAAAGAAATCCGATTTGCGGTCCCTGGAAAAATTCGTCGATAAAATAAAAAACCCCTCAAAAGAAGTCGCCATCGCGGTTTGTGGTAAATATACCCAGTTGCACGATGCCTATAAATCGATAATCGAATCCTTTATCCATGCCGGTGTTGAAAATGACTGCCGGGTGAATGTACGCTGGGTTGAAGCTGAAGACATCAAAAATGAAAACTTGGAACAAATGTTGGGAAATATTGATGGAATTTTAATTCCCGGCGGGTTTGGTGATCGTGGAATTGAGGGTAAAATTCTGGCGGCTCAAACAGCCCGTGAACGCAGAATTCCGTTTTTTGGGATTTGTCTCGGTCTACAGTGTGCGGTGATTGAATTTGCCCGCAATAAATGTGGAATGGGTGATGCCAACAGTACGGAATTTGACGAGGATACAAAATATCCGGTCATCAATCTTATGGAAGAGCAGAAAAGTATCTCCAACAAAGGCGGTACAATGCGCCTAGGTGCTTATCCGGCCCAGATTCAACAGAACACAAAAGCCCGGAAAATATACGGGGAATCCGACATATCTGAACGGCATCGCCATCGGTACGAGGTTAATAATAATTTTCTGCCGCAATTGACTGAAAACGGTATGGTTCTGGGTGCCATGAACCGGGAATTGGAGCTGGTGGAGATGATTGAATTATCGGATCATCCCTGGTTTGTGGGCTGTCAATTTCACCCGGAACTGAAATCCCGGATTAACAAGGCTCACCCGCTGTTTCGCGAATTTGTCCGGGCAGCAGTGAATTACCACAAAGGACAGACCAAAAATGCCTGATGTTGTATTGGACACAATTATAATCGGTAATAACCATCCTTTGGTCTTTATATTAGGCCCGTGTGTGATTGAGAGCTATGACCACACAATGTTTATGGCGGAACAGCTGCGCAAATTAACAGACCGTTTAAAAATACCATTCATATTTAAATCCTCATTTGATAAAGCCAACCGCAGTTCCATCGATTCCTATCGCGGTCCCGGTCTGGAGGAAGGCCTGAAAATACTTACTGCAGTGAAAGATACTTTAAATGTTCCAATACTGACGGATGTCCATGAAACCTGCCAGGTATTGCCGGTGTCGGAAGTAGTGGACGTGATTCAGATTCCGGCGTTTTTATGCCGTCAGACCGATCTCTTGGTTGCTGCCGGGAAAACCGGTAAGGTTATCAATGTAAAAAAAGGACAGTTTGTGGCCCCGCAGGATATGCAACATATCGTTAAAAAAATCGAAAGCACCGGAAATACCCGCATCCTTCTGACCGATCGGGGATCGAGTTTTGGCTATGGTGCGCTGGTTTCCGACGTTATGGCAATTCCGGTCATGCAGCAAACCGGGTATCCGGTGATTTTTGACGCCACTCATTCCGCCCAGATACCCGGAGGTAAAACCACGGGAGGAAATCGACAGATGATTCCCTATACAACCCGTGCAATGGTTGCCGCCGGAGCCGATGGTATTTTCATGGAGGTTCATGATAATATCAATCAGGCCAAAAGTGACCGGGACACCCAATATCCGCTGGACCATCTATCTGAATTACTTGCCCAATTGATGAAACTTCGATCTGTAATCAGGGATTTTAATGGATAAAAATGTGTTGATAGAGCGCCTTTCGAAAATAAAATTAGTTATCTCCGATGTTGACGGTGTTTTCACCGACGGTTCACTTTTTATTGGTCAAAATGGGGAAGAATTTAAACGCTTTAATGTTCTGGATGGCGCCGGAATTGCGTTGCTGAAAGCGGCTGAAATACCAATGGCCATTATATCCGGCCGGAAATCCGGGGCCACCCTGCACAGGATGAAGGAGCTGGGACTGGATGAACACCTGTACCAGGGGAATCTGGCCAAGATTGAACCCTATCAGAAAATCAGGGCGGATTTTCATCTGAATGATGTTGAGATTTTATATATCGGCGATGATCTGGTGGATATTCCGCTGATCCGCCGGGCAGGCGTCGGAGTCGCTGTTGCAAATGCTCCTCAAATTGTCAAGAATGCAGCAGATTATATCACTAAGGTCCCCGGTGGACACGGAGCCGTCCGGGAAGTAATTGAACTGCTTCTGAATGCCCAGGACAAATTTACGATGGCCCTTGAAAAACTTAGCAAGCATACCTATAAGGACAGTTAATATGCCGCGATCTTATCTCGATATCGCAAAAGAGCTGATTCGTGCCGAATCCGTTGCGATTGCCAGTCTGGAAAACCGAATTGATGAGAATTTTGAAAATGCAGTCGAACTTCTGTATCGGACCAATGGCAAAGTAGTCGTTACCGGTGTTGGAAAATCCGGATTGATCGGTCAGAAAATTGCAGCAACATTGTCATCCACCGGCACTCCCAGTTTTTTTCTGCATTCCTATGAAGCCGGCCATGGCGATCTGGGAAGCGTCAGCAAACACGATGCACTTATCCTGATTTCCAATAGCGGTGAAACCAACGAAATCATTTACATGTTACCCTATCTGAAAAAAATTAAAGTGCCGGTCATCGGTTTTATCGGAAACAGTAAATCGTCTTTGGCTAAGAAGTGTAATATTGTTATTGATACCGGTGTATCTGCGGAAGCCTGTCCACTCGGGATTGTTCCAACGGCAAGTACGATTGTAACGCTGGCAATGGGCGATGCCTTAGCGATTGCATTGATGAATAAACGCAAATTCAAAGAGCTCGATTTTGCGGGACTGCATCCGGGTGGTTCATTGGGAAGGCGATTGCTGACAACGGTTCAGGATCTGATGCACACCGGTGACGCAATCCCGCTGGCCTCAATTAATGACAATATGAAACAGGTTCTTTTTACCATGACCAAAAAAGGCCTGGGAGTCGTTGGTATCCTGGATTCCGAAGAGAATTTGATGGGTGTTATTACCGATGGTGATTTGAGACGGGGGCTGGAACACACCGAAACCTTTCTGAATGTATTGCCCACAGACATCATGACAAAAAATCCCAAGCATCTGATATCATCGACCCTGGCGATCGACGCCCTCTATCAGATGGAAAAATTTGCGGTTACGAACCTCTTTGTTTTTAATGAGGATAAAATCGGTAAACCCACCGGTATCATCCACATTCATGACATTTTACGTTACGGAATAATGGTATGAAGAAATTTTCCGTTTATCTGTTCATGGTGATATTGATCCTTGGCTGTAGCCCGGCTGAGGATGAAGTCATTGAGACAAAGGAAAAAAAGTACCCCGACCAGGAGAGCTGGAATACCGAAATTATACTGACAAAAAACGGTCAGAAACGGGCGGTTGTTCTGGCCGGCCATTTAACAAAAAACAATGATGAGTCGACGATGGTGCTGGATGAAAGTGTGGATGTTGACTTTTATGATGCCGAACAATCGCACCTCTCCCATTTGAAATCCCACCAGGCCCGGGTGAACGAAAATACGAACGATCTGCTGGCCAGCGGTAATGTAGTTGTCGTTTCGGACAGCGGCGTGACTTTATATACCGAAGAGCTGCGCTGGGACCATCGGCGTGAACGAATCATATCGGATGTGTTTATCACTTTCATCAGTGATCAGGATACATTGACGGGAATCGGGTTTGAATCGGACTCTGATCTGGAAAACTGGGTAATTGATAAACCCGCCGGTGTGACCGGTCGGACAATGGAATAACAGGAAGGCAATCGTGCAGGAAACCATGGTTTCGGAAAAAATATTACGTGGTGAAAATCTGTGTAAAATATACGGGAAACGCATGGTTGTGGACCATAGTTCTATCAATGTTCACAAAGGGGAAGTTGTTGGCCTGCTGGGACCGAACGGTGCCGGTAAAACAACCACCTTTCATATGTTTACCGGAATGGTCAGGCCATCTTCGGGTCAGGTATTTATTAATGATTTTGAAGTGACCAATCTGCCCATGTATAAGCGAGCCCAGCTGGGAGTCGGATACCTCTCTCAGGAACCTTCGGTTTTTCGTAAATTGACTGTCGAACAAAACCTGCTGCTGGTACTACAAACACTTGGAATCAGTAAAAAAGAGCAGATGGAACGCCTTGAAATACTACTTGACGAACTGAATATCCGGAAATACCGTAAGAGTAAGGCTTATACACTTTCCGGAGGGGAACGCCGCCGGACGGAAATTACCCGCGCACTGGTAACAAATCCGGATTTTATCCTGCTGGACGAACCGTTTGTAGGTGTTGACCCCATCGCTGTGGAAGATATTCAGAAAATTGTGGTGGGCCTGAAGGATAAAAACATTGGAGTCCTAATCACCGATCACAATGTTCATGAAACCCTGTCTATTACAGATCGGTCTTACCTGATGTTTGAAGGGAAAATCCTAAAATCGGGTACTTCGGAAATACTGGCCAATGATGAAGATGCCAAACGCTTATATTTAGGAGACAGCTTCCGGCTGGACAGATGATGCAGCTAGCCCAGTCTCAGGTTCAGAAATTGTCACAGGAACTGCGCCTGACGCCCCAGCAGATTCTCCAGTCTACGATTCTGCAGCTGACAACCCTCGCGCTCGAGGCACGGGTTAATCAGGAACTCGAACAGAACCCGGTGCTCGAAGATTTGCCGCCTGAAGATAACGAAACCGATGAGCCCCAGGATCCCGAACAGAAAGAGGAAGATACTATTGACTGGGAAGAAATTCTTCCGCAGAATGATGATTATGAACCCAAAGTAGAGTATGATCGCAGTAAAGAGAATTTCTCACCGGTTCAGATATCTCCGAAGGGGATGGTGGATTATCTTTTTGACCAGCTAAAGCTGCTGAATCTGACAGCGGCGGAAGTTCTGATTGCCAATGAAATCATCTGGAATCTGGATGACCGCGGTTATCTGGGTACACCCATTGAAAATATTGCCTATAGTCAGTCCGTCAGTGTGGAGCAGGCTGAGAGAATCCTGAGGCAACTGCAGCAGGTGGATCCGCCAGGTATTGCGGCCCGAAATTTACAGGAATGTTTACTGATTCAGCTACAACAGATGGAGAACACCGGGGACTCCAAATTAATTATTCGGGAATATTTTAATGATTTTGCTAATCGCCGGTTTCAGCAGATAATAAAAAGCCTTGGCTGGAGTAAGGATCGAATTCAGGCAGTTCAGGACACTGTTCAGAAACTTAATCCGAAACCCGGCGTTTCATTGCTAGGAGCCGATCCACAGTACATTATTCCTGATTTGATTGTTGAAAAAATAGGCGATGAATTTATTATCGAAGTTAATGACTCGCGGGTTCCCGAGTTACGAATCAGTTCCGGCTATTTGAATATGATATCCAATGGTGAGAAACTGTCGACAGATACCAAGCAGTACATCAAGAAAAAAATCGATATGGCCAAGTGGTTTATCCAGTCCATTTATCAGCGTCGGTTGACGATGATCAAAGTGATGAAAGCCATTATTCAGCACCAGCAGGATTTTTTCGAGGACTACCGCAATCCGCTGAAACCCATGATTCTCAAGGATATTGCTGAAGATGTGAACATGGATATATCAACCATCAGCCGGGTAAGCAACGGTAAGTATGTGCAGTTGAGTTCTGGAATTTACGAATTAAAATTCTTTTTTAATGAAGGTATGATGGACGATAGCGGCGAAGAGATTTCAACCCGCATCATCAAAGATAAATTGAGAACAATCATTGAATCTGAGAATAAACAAAAACCCTTCAGCGACGACCATCTTGCACTATTGTTGAAAAAAGAGGGTTACCCGATAGCCCGCCGGACGGTGGCAAAATATCGGGAGCAACTGAAAATTCCCGTAGCGCGTCTGCGGCGAAGCATATAAAAAAAAGGAGGCTAAAATGGCTATGAAAAAGGTAAAAATCGGAGATAATGAGTTTGAAGTGTCATCCTCGCAGGCATTTTTACTCATTGTAGTAGCCCTGTTGCTTGTGGTGGGTGTTACTCTGGCGATGTCTTTTTACACGATTGATGCCAATGAAAATGGCGTTATCTTACGATTTGGAAAGTATTACACGACCACCTATCCGGGACTTCATCTGAAATTCCCCTGGGGAATCGATAAACTCTATACCGTACGGGTAGATTACCAGTGGAAAGAGGAATTTGGTTTCCGGACGGCTCGTCCGGGTGTGAAAACGATTTACTCGAAAACCCAGTACACCGATGAATCCTGGATGCTGACCGGCGATCTGAATATTGCCGATGTGCAATGGATCGTTCAGTATAAGATTAAGGATCCGCTGAAATTCCTGTTCCGGGTGCGTGAACAGAGCGGTACCATCCGGGCCGTGGCCGAATCGGCAATGCGATTTGTTGTAGGCGATCGCTCGTTCCAGGAAGTGTTGCAGTCCGACCGCCGGAAAGTCGCGTTACTGGCTCAGGATTATATGCAGGAGACCCTGGATAAGTATGATCTGGGTGTGAATATTCAACTGGTGCAGCTGATTACTGTCCAGCCGCCGGGACCGGTGTTTGATTCCTATAACGAAGTCAACCGGGCTAAACAAGAACAGGAGACTGCGATTAACGAGGCAAGTCAGATTTACAATAAGGAAATCTTCCGGGTTGAAGGTGAGTCGAAACGTGTCGTTCAGGAAGCCCGCGGATATGCCATTGACCGGACCAACCGGGCCAGAGGTGATGCGGAACTGTTTACATCCGTATTTGCTGAATATCAGAAAGCTAAAGAGGTTACCCGGCAGCGACTTTATCTGGAAACCATGGAAAAGGTGATGCGGAATGTGGGTGATAAGATATTGGTTGATAAAGAGATAAAAAGCCTCGTTCCATTTCTGAATCTCAACAAAAAGGAGGTGGCAAAATGAAAACCGGAAGAATTATTTTATTGCTGCTGTTAGTAATTGTAATTGTCTTTTTAGGTACTTCTCTGTTTATTCTGGATGAAACCCAGCAGGCCATTATTACCCAGTTTGGTAAACCTGTAGGCCAGCCGATTACATCCGCCGGGATTCATTTTAAAATGCCTTTTATTCAAAAAGTCCTGGCATTTGATAAGCGCATTCTTGAATGGGACGGAAATCCCCAGGAAATTCCGACGAAGGATAATAAATTCATTTATATTGATACCTTTGCCCGGTGGCGGATTTCCAATGCACTGGCATTTTATAAAAGTAATCGTAGCGAAATGGTTGGTTATTCACGCCTCGACGATTTGCTGGACGGCGCTGTCCGGGATGAAATCGCCAATCATACTTTGCCTGAAATAATCCGCAGTTCGGACCGGCCGATGATTATTCAGGAAATCGAATCCGCGGATATGTCTACGGTAATAGATTCATCTCAATTTGAAGAACTGGACATTCCCGGCGCCCGGGCGATAATTACGGAAACAATTATCGAAAATGTAAAATCCAAAATGATAGAATTGAACCTTGGCATTGAAGTGATTGATCTTAAGATCAAGCGAATTGATTACAATACTGAAGTTCAGAAAAAGGTGTTTGACCGAATGATATCAGGTCAGCGCCGGATTGCGGAAAAATATCGGGCTATCGGCCAGGGAGAAAAAGAACGGATTCTTGGAAAACAGTCACAGAAGAAAAAAGAGATTCTATCCCAGGCTTATCTGGAAGCCCAGCAGATCCACGGAAAAGCCGATGCTGAGGCGGTCAGAATTTATGGTGATGCCTACAATCGCTCGACGGATTCCCGTGATTTTTACAAGTTTCTGCGAACTCTGGAAACCTATCAAACCGCGCTTGACAGCTCGACGACATTAATCATGTCGACGGACAATGAGTTTTTGCAGTATCTTGGATCAACAAAATAAAACGGTTTGGAATGATGAGTATCAGCATGAATGATTTGGACAGCAAGCCCTTGATTCGCTCAACGACAGTCATCGGCGTCCGCCGTGATGGAAAAGCGGCCATGGGCAGCGACGGGCAGGTGACAAACGGTAACACCGTCATGAAGCATAACGCCCGGAAAATCCGGAAATTATTTAACGACTCGATCATTATCGGATTCGCCGGTTCCACTGCCGACGCATTTACGCTATTCGAGAAATTTGAAAGCGAGCTGGAAAAATATAAGGGTAATGTCAACCGGGCCGCTGTTGAATTGGCAAAGGCTTGGCGCACCGATAAATATTTACGCCGGCTGGAAGCTTTACTGACAGTGATGAGTCAAGAGACCTCATTGATTATTTCCGGAACCGGTGATGTGATTGAACCGGACGATGATATTGTGGCGATTGGTTCAGGCGGTCCTTACGCTCTGGCTGCCGCCCGGGCATTGATGAAACACAGTCAGTTGTCTGCCCTTGAAATTGTGGAAGAATCTCTGCACATTGCCGCCCAAATCTGTATTTACACCAATGATAATTTGACGATTATGGAATTATGACACGAAAAGACTTAACCCCCCGTGAAATTGTAAAAGAACTTGATGCCTATATCATCGGGCAGGACAATGCCAAAAAAGCGGTGGCGATCGCATTGCGAAACCGCTGGCGCCGGCAACATGTCAAAGGCCCCATTAAAGAAGATATAATGCCGAACAACATTATTCTGATTGGGCCCACCGGCGTCGGTAAAACCGAAATTGCCCGGCGTTTGTCAAACCTGGCCCACGCTCCGTTTATGAAGGTTGAAGCGTCTAAATTTACCGAGGTCGGCTATGTCGGCCGGGATGTGGAATCCATTATCCGTGATCTGACGAACATTTCAGTCAATCTGGTTAAAGCGGAGCGGATTAATGAAGTCACAGAACAGGCAACAATCATGGCAAACGAGCGGATTCTGGACGTTCTTCTGCCGCCCCGGAAATCAGCCAGAGCCCCGGAGCCGTCTCTTGAAATCAAAGATGAACAGCTGTCCAATACCCGGGAAAAATTCCGGGAAATGCTGAACAACGGGTCACTGGATGAACGGGTGATTGAGATAACTGTCCATAAGGGTGGTACACCAATGATGCAGGTCTTTGGACCGGCAGGCATGGAAGAGATGGGTCTGAATCTGACGGAAATGTTAGGCAGTGCTTTCCCGAAAAAGAAAAAGCTTCAAAAAGCCACTGTGGCGGAAGCCCGTAAGATATTCACCCAGGAAGAGGCGGAGAAGCTGGTGGATAATGATCGCATTATCCAGGAGGCCATCCGGCGGGTGGAAGAGTCGGGAATTGTATTTCTGGATGAAATTGATAAAATAGCGTCATCCCATGGGGAATCCGGGCGTGGACCTGACATTTCCCGGGAGGGTGTCCAGCGGGATATTCTGCCAATTGTGGAAGGGTCGAATGTTCAAACGAAATTTGGCGTTGTAAGATCCGATCACATTCTTTTCATTGCCGCCGGGGCGTTTCATATGACGAAACCTTCGGATTTAATACCGGAATTACAGGGACGATTTCCGATTCGGGTCGAGATGGAGAGTCTCGGAAAAGACGAATTTATTAAAATTCTGCAGAATCCACGGAATGCGCTGCTGAAACAGTATCATGCATTATTAAAGACCGAAGGGGTAGAACTCATTGTGGAAGATAATGCCATTGAAAAAATCGCCCAGTTGGCCGCCGAAGTGAACGACAAGATGGAAAACATCGGCGCCCGACGGCTGCACACGATCATGACCACATTGCTGGAAGATATGTTATTCAGAATTCCGGATAAGGAGATTAAAGAGGTCAGAATTACCAGAGAAGATGTTGAAAAGAAGTTGTCAGAACTTATTAAGGACCGTGACTTAAGCCGATATATACTTTAGGAGGAGAGCGTGAAACGAGATTTTGTGCACATCACCGATTTTTCAAGTGATGAAATTCAGGAAGTATTTGACCTGACCGCAACGATGAAAGCCTATGTCAAAGAGGGTAAAGAATACGCGCCGTTGAAGGGTAAAAATATGGCCATGATATTTGCCAAACCCTCAGCCCGTACCCGAATTTCCTTTGAAACCGGTATGTCCCAGTTGGGCGGTCACGCCATCTATTTGGGCCCTAATGATATCGGTATCGGAAAACGGGAAGCAGTCAGGGATATTGCCCGGGTGATTGCCCGCTACGATGATATTATTATGGCGCGCCTGTTTGATCATGCGCATATGCTGGAACTGGCAGAATATTCGACAGTGCCGGTTATTAACGGTTTGACCGATTTGAATCATCCCTGCCAGATTATGGCGGACATTTTTACAGTTCTTGAACACCGTAAACATCTGAATGGTCTTAAAGTCGCTTTTGTCGGCGATGGTAATAATGTGGCCAATTCCTGGATTAATCTTGCCTCCCGTCTGCCGATGCATTTTGTGTTGGCTTCTCCCAGCGGTTATGATCCCGATGAAACGATTCTGAAAAATGCCCGCAATGTGGGTATCAGCCGAATCGAAATTGTCCGTGATCCGGTTGAAGCAGTACGTGACGCCGACGTCATTTATACCGATGTCTGGGCCAGCATGGGGCAGGAGACCGAAGCCGAGCAGCGTCGAAAAGATTTTATGCCCTACCAGATAAACAGTGATTTAATAGCGTATGCCAAAAAAGATGTTCTCATCATGCACTGTCTGCCGGCGCACCGGGGAGATGAGATTACCGACGATGTTATCGACAGCCCCAATTCAATTGTCTTTGATGAGGCCGAAAACCGGATGCATGTACAGAAAGCGATTATCGTGAAATTGATGCTGGGATGACAGATCTATAGCCTTAAAAAAGCCTTCCGTGATATCGCCGGAGGGCCCTTTTATATTAAATAATTGGGAGCTTCTGTTTTTTCTATTATATTTGTATATCCAACTGCAAGAGGAATATGGGGCAAATAAATAAGGAAAAATCCGGTAAAGCCGAGGGGCTTAAACGGGTTGAGAAAACACGATTGCCGGAGAATCTTCCCGGCGTTATCTATCGCTGTGCGAATGACCGTGATTGGACGATGCTGGATATCAGCAATGGCTGTATTGATCTGCTTGAGTATCAGCCGGAAGATCTGATTGATGACAAAATTGTGAGTTATGGCGATCTGATCGTTCCGGAAGACCGGGACCTGGTGTTTACGGAAGTTCAGAAAGCGATCAATGAACATAAATCCTATATCATTGAATATCGTATCCGAACGGCATCCGGGAAAATCAAATGGGTCTGGGAGCAGGGAATTGGCGTTTTCTCCGATGACGGTGAACTTTTGTCATTGGAAGGATATATTACCGAATTGACCGAATCGCGGGTCATGAGTAAAGAGGAAAAATACCGGCTTCTGGTTGAAAATATCAAAGACGCCATCGTGATCAGTCAGTTCGACCGGTTTATCTTTTTTAATGAACAGTTTGCGACAATGTTGGGCTATACCGTTGCGGAACTGACGATGAAAGATTATCGGGATGTTTATACGGTCAGGGGAGTAGAAATTCTGCGGGAGCGGAGCGCCCGGCGCAATCGCGGTGAGGATGTTTCTTCTCAATATGAGACTGTATTTAAACGCAAAGACGGTTCGGATATTGATGTCGAAGCGAATGTATCAATCATCCAGTATAAGGGCAGTGTAGCCACCTTTGCGGTAATCCGAGATATTTCAGACCGTAAAAAAGTGGACTTGGAAATACAGAAACAGAAACAGTATTTTGAGGCATTATATACCAGTTCGCCCGGTGCGATTGTATCTCTTGATATGAAGCACCGGATCGTCAATGTAAATCCCCAGTTCGAGCGATTATTCGGCCACCCGCTACAGGAGATTGAAGGGAAAAATATAGATGATCTCATCGTTCCGAAAGATTTCCTGAAAGATGCAAAAGATACCACTAAACTCATTGAGAAAGGCGGCGTCGCCGTCAAAGAAGCAAAGCGTTTGAAAAAAGATGGTACACTGGTCGATGTCTCGATTGGTGGAGCTCCGATTATTGTTGATGGAAAACAGATCGGGATTATTGCCATTTATATGGATATTTCGCTTATTCGGGAAGCCGAGGAAGAGATACGTAAGCAAAAGCAGTACTTCGAAGCACTGTTTACCAGCGCTTCCGATGCAATTGTCTCGCTGGATTTACAGGGTAATGTGGTTAGTGTTAATCCCTTCTTTGAGAAATTGTTTGGATATACACAAGTGGGAATCCAGGGAAAAAATCTTGACAGTTTTATTGTTTCCGAGGATAGTTTAAGTGATGCTTCAAATATTACAAAAGCGGTCCAGGCTGGCGGGATTACTCGTTTTGAACGAAAACGCAAGCGTGAAGATGGTTCCTTTGTAGATGTTTCGGTCAGTGGGGCTCCAATTATTGTTGATGGTGAACATGTTGGGGCATTAGCCATATACCGGGATATTTCCGAACGCAAAAAGGCCGAAGAAGAGCGGGAACGCATGATCAGCGAACTGCAGGAAGCGTTACGCAAGGTAAACACCCTGAGTGGCCTGATTCCGATTTGTGCAAATTGCAAAAAAATCCGTGACGATCAGGGCTACTGGAGCGATGTGGAACTTTATATATCCAAACATTCCGCTGCGGAATTCAGCCATGGTTTATGCAATGACTGTATGAAGAAATTATATCCCGAACAATACGATCGTCTGCGTTCACAGGGAAAACTAAAAGGTAATTAAATCCTCACATTTCAATCGTCGGCTGATCTTCTTTCGTCTGACGCTTACGCCGGATAGACTCAATTACTGATTTAATGATTATTGTCGGAAGCGCGATATATAGAATTCCGTTTATATACTGATCGCAAAGATTGCTGGGCCACGGAAATGGTCGGAAAATGAAAAAATCGGTTGCGTGTCCGGCAAACAGGATTTCGAGTACATTGCCGGTTGCGCCGATTGTCAGACTGAGAATTGCGGCATAGACAGCAAAATTAATTCGATCCAGGTTTTCCTTGATCAGGGAGTGGATCAGGGAGGCGATCAGGATCGATACAAATACCATTCCGGCCAGGGCCCAGAGAAAATGATTATTGATTCGTCCGAACAGAAAATGATAACCTGTGTTATGAGTGCGATAGAAAACCAGAAAAGGTAAAAATGTTTCCTGTATTTTTTCAAAAGGGAGCCGGGCGTTGGCAATATACTTGCTCAGGAAATCGAGGATAAGCAGGACAATTCCACTGCAGACTGAATACAGAAGTTTGACCAATTGACGTTTCATTAAAATTCCTTTGTATAATATAGATTAGCGGTGGGAGCGCCGGTATTGACTTAAAAAGCGGGTTGGATTTTCCCGGGAACTACGGATGCGATAGAACATTGCCGTATAAATGTTCTCGATCTCGACAGATTGTTTTTCGGCATCGGGATTCAGGATCAGGCCCTTCAGCACATTGGCCCAACCTTCGGATAGTTCGCCACACTGGGACAGAGCGGCGCCGAGAATAATATACCCATCCTGATCTTCCAAATTTCCATATTTCGTGGCTTGCGACATCAGGTTCAGAGCATAGGAAAACCGGCGTTGCCGATAAGCGTTCCAGGCCAGCGCGGTATAAAGCGTGTAGTAATTCTGATCCTGAATTGAATCAAGTTCAGTAGCATCCGGGAAATGCCCACGAATAGTTGTCTGTATATTATTTTTTAGAGCAGCGGTCAGGAATTGATTTGAAATTGAAAATAAAAGACTGTCATTCAATTCGAGAATCTGGTCCGAAAGAGTTTTTAATCCCATTATCAGATCATTGTCAGATTGCAGAATAATATTGCCGAATCGATTAATAGCCTGATTTCGAATACTGTCGGAGTGAAAACAGCTATTCAGATGGGGCATTACGGTCAGGGCAAGCGCCAGTTTATCCGAGTATTTCTGAGGATATTCCTCTGTGTCGCAAATGTATTTACTTTTGGCAAGTGAATCCGGGACAAGTTTTTCAACAAGAAAGCGATCTAAAAATTGCCGGATTTCCGGATCAGTCTGAATGATTCGCTGGTCTAAGGCAAACTGAAGTGTCTGGTCCGTATCGCCGGCTTTTTTCAATAATTCCAGTGCAGATTTAATAGCCGGGAACAGGCTGTCGCTTTTAGGGTAATCCCGGATAAAATCACTGGTGGCAGAAAAGCGGATTACAACGGAGTCAATGGTACTGAGTGCCTGATAGCGCTCCATTTCCCGTTTATGAAAACATGATACGGTACTTATGATCAGGTAGATGAACAGCCAGAGCTTAAAGTTAATTACGGGTTTTATGGATCGGAAGTTCATGAATTATTTTTCACTTTTTCTTTGTGATGCGTCGCCACCCGAACGGCGGTGTCCGCAGCGGCATAAAACCGGCATTGACTGAGCGGATATCCTGAAGCGATATGAAGATATCCGGATCAATTTCCTGGGCCAAAGCGATGGCATCTTTAACCTGGTTACGGGGCATAACACTGAAGATTAGATTGACCTCACCCTTTCCGCCATTGGCTTTGATCACCGTGGCGCCATAGCCGGCGTCCCGGAGAGCCATGGGCAGGATTTCCATGGTGTTGCTGGTAATAATCCGGATTGCCTGCTGACCGAGGGCGATTTTTTCCTCGATGGCAATGCCCACATAGTTTCCCAAAGCGAATCCCAGGCCATAGGCAAAAAAACAGGCAATATTTGAAAGATGCTGAAATACCTGGGAAATTGCCAGCAGCCAGATGGATATTTCGATGAATCCAAGAATGGCCGCAATTACTTTTTGACCCTTCGACACCAGGATAATTCGAAATGTTCCTATGGATACATCGGTAACCCGGGCTAAAAAAATTAACAATGGAATTATTACCCAGGAAGTAACCCAGGGATTCTCTGTTAAAAAATGCATTATTCTGTAAACCTTAACTTATTCAAATAATTGGATATTTCCACCGGTGTGTAGGAACACGACGGTTTCATCGGGACCAATCTTGCCTGAACGACAATAATCGATCAGCCCGCTGGCGGCTTTTCCGGTGTAGACATGGTCAAGCAGAACACCTTCGTTTCTGGCAAACAATTCGAGGGCTTCTTCGGCCAACGCAGTATGTTTGCCGTAGCCTTTGCCGATATAACTTTCGTCAACAGTGACGATGGATCGGGGTACCTGAATATTCAGAAAATCCCCGGCTGCCTGGGCCAGGTCGTGAACATTTTTTTCCAGTTCCATTTTCGGCACATCCACACTAATCCCGATGATTTGCCCCGGCCAGCCGGTAATGGCTTGTCCAGCTACAAGTCCGGCCTGGGTTCCTGCTGAAGACGAGGCGTGGAATAATTTGTCTACTTTCAGCTGATTTTTTTCAAAATCATCCATTAACTCACCCCAGCCGGCGATATAGCCGAGGGTACCGATGGAGGTCGACCCTCCCGGCGGCATAAAATAGACCCGTTTTCCGGCATACTCCAGGTTTTTACGGATTTCGATAGCCTTTTCCATCCGTTCTTCGGAATCCGTGGTTTCAATGTGATGAACCGTCGCGCCGAACAGGTGATCGAGCATCAGATTGCCGGTGAGTTTTTTTGGTTCAGTTCCGTTCAACACCAGGTGTACCGAGAGGCCGTATTTGGCGCCGACTCCGCTTAAGATCCGACAGAAGTTGGATTGATTTGCACCGATACCGATAATGGTATCACAGCCTTTTTCGATGGCATCGGCGATTAAGAAATCGAACTTTCTGGTTTTGTTTCCACCGAACGCAAAGCCGGTCATATCGTCCCGTTTGATGTAAATATTACGCTCAAACATTTCGGATAACGCATTCATGCGGTAAAAAGGGGTGGGCAGGAGGGATATGGGTTCCCGGTCCCGGTGAGCGAGTGTATCATCGATTTTTTGCATAATTACCTCATATTTCTGTATGGAAATTACGACGTTGTGCGCATTTTTAAAAGCATATCTGAATAAGAATCGCTAATCAAATCATCGGGAGTGATTTTTAACAGATCCATCAGCTGTTGGCATTGATGCAGCAATTCTTCATCGGAAAAACGATCGTCTTCATCGATTGCCTCAATTTCAAGAAAAGAACCGAGATCTTTGACCCTGTCCAGATGGATTTTTACATTGTCCACAAAATATATCTCCCGCTGTTTATCAACAATAACCAGCGTATCCAGAGCAGCGGATAGCAGGGTGTCCAGCTTTTCCGGTTCCGGGGTTGAATACAATCCGACCTGGGACAATTTCGGCCCTTTTTGGTCCGGACGCTGGTAGTAGATCAGGTTTTTTTCAATACTGCTGTTCCGGAGCTTCAGACGACCGCGACGAACTTTAAAGTAGTGGTCAATCTGGTGATCACAGCCGATATACCGGGCATTTAAAGAGAGAATAATAGTGCGTACCTCTTCGTGGTTTTGGCAAACGGCTTTTATTTCTCTGATTCTGACTGACATTACACTAATAATCTAAAAATTATTTTGATTCTGCCCAGCTGCTTTTTAAACCTGGAACTATTTTTCATTACGCCTCAATATCTGCTTTAAATCTCTTGAAATATCGACTGAAAATAGGCATATTCTCTAACATGAAAAAGCGAATAGTTCTGGCCCTGTTTCTTTTTGTCTTGTTTTACTTAACGGCGCTGGCTGGTACCGCTGACGGTTTACAATATAAAAAAATCAAAAAGGATATTCCCCGCTCCTATCGGCTCTATATAAAAAGGGGCATGAATTACCTGAAAAAAGATCAAGCCTACCAGGCCCGAAAAATATTCAGCGATCTGGTGAAGCAACATCCCGAGTTTTATGTCTACTGGGGCTATGGGCGTTCCGAGTGGATGCTGGGCGATCATACCAGTGCCCGGGCGCTGTATTTTAAAGCCTTTGAACTGAACGATTCACTCTACAGTTTTTTGCGGGACTATGCGACATTTACGGATGAGATTAAAACCGATTGGGTTGTGCTCCGACGCTTGGGGGGTGCATTGTATGCTCTGCAACCTGATGATTATGCGCTGATGTTTGTCATCGATAAAGTCCGTGATAAATCCGACCAGAAGGAAGCCGCTCTGTTTTTTGAAAATCTCAAATCCAAATATCCGGAAAACACCAATATTGATGTATACCATGCAATTCTGCTGAGTAATCTTGGCGAAAATACAAAAGCCGTGTCCCTGGCCCTGGCGGCAATTAAGTCGACGGATGACCCTTTTCAGTTGCGTATGCTGGAACGCATTCTGTCCAACGAGGGCCATTTTATCGAGGCTGCCCGGGTTTGTGAGAAGTTGAACAAGGTGGCAAAAAAATCGGCGTACACCTATGATGCCTGGGGACATTTGGAATTTAAACAGGGGCATTACGAAAATGCGGTAATTCATTATGAAAAAGCGCTGAATTCAGAATATCGCCCGGCATTTCTGATGACCTTGGCCCAGATTTACCACTTCTATCTGGATAATCCGGTCAAGGCCGCTTATTACAGTAAAGCCGCTTTGCAGATTGACCGCGGTCAGGTTGATGCCTATTTTATTCTGGCAGAAAGCAATCGCAAATCCGGGAAAATGGACAAAGCTATGCAATTTTCACAGAAGCAAATGGAACTTCTTCCCAACCATCCACATCCCTTGTACTATCACGGGAAACTGTTATTTGAACTGAACCGGTATACCGACGCGATTCCCTACCTGGAACAGGCGGTATCCATCAGCCCTGATGTCCAGCGCTACCGTTTGATATTAGCGAAAACCTACGCCGGTGCCGGTCTGCTGGAAAAAGCCAGGGAAACCTATACAAACTTTTTAAATGAACCGATAAATAATTTATGGTCAGAAGAAGAGCTGCTGAAAGAAGAACCGCCCGAACCCCGGTAATTGCTTTCATACTGTTAATCACGCTAATCCAATTCATGACTTCCGGATGCGGCCCGACGGTTTCCAAAAGCCGTCTCCCGGAGCCGATTTTGGAGGATAATCGCGAACTGGTTGATCTTTACTGGGAAGCCTGGAGATTGATCAATCAGGCACGGATGTGGGGCAACCGCAGGAATCAATTTCCTTCAAAATACCTTAATCCGGAGGATAAGAGCGTTATTGATCAATGGTCAACCTTATCGATGTCTCTGTTTTCAATGTATGGATATCGGGAGTATCCGGTCATGGAGAGCCTTGATCTTTTTTATCAGAAACAGCGTTCCGATGGTTTTATTGCCCGGGCATACATCACTCAATCCGGCGATCCGTTGCATCTACCGACCCTGCTGGACCCCATGATTCATCCGCCACTTTTTGCGTGGGCTGAACTGAAATATTTTTCTCTGTCGGCTGATACGGCTCGACTGCAGAGGGTTTTTCCGGTATTGGAAAAATACTTTCGCTGGATAGATCAATTTTGCCGGGGAAAATATGAGGCTTCTGATCTCTACTATACCACTCCAATCGGGTCTGGGATGATGAATCTGCCAAGAGGCGATATTGAATCCGGGGGCTGGACCGATCTGTCGGCCCAGATGGCGTTGTTTGCGGATCATCTGAAACAGATCGCGGTAATCTTGGATTTGCCGGAAAAACATCAATACTATACTCGCAAATATTCTGAAATCAGTACTTCGATCAGATCAAAATTGTGGGACCCAGATTCCAGCTTTTTCTATGATGTGACCCGTGAAGGAAAAATTGCCAAGGTTCGTACAGTTGCCGGTTTTTGGCCGCTGCTGGCGGGAATTCCGGGCCAGACCGATGCGGCAAATCTGATTGAACATCTGAAAGATTCCAGTGATTTTGGCCTGATCCATATGTTTCCAAGCGTCTCAGCCCGGGAACCGGATTATGATTCCCGAGGGTTTTACTGGCGCGGCGGCGTGTGGGGCATTACCAATTATATGATAATTCAGGGATTGCTGCGCTACAGACAGGAGGATTTTGCTCGCGAGGCCGCCCTAAACCATCTGAATAATATGTTGAGTGTTTATCGTGAATTTGATATTGTAACTGATGAGGAAAATCCGGAGTCGAACAGTGAATTAATTGGCAATATCTGGGAACTCTACGCCCCGGAAGAGGCTGCTCCCGGTACTCGCTGGGATGCTAAAAAATTCTGTCAGCCGGATCATATTAGTTTTTCCGGTCATGGTCCGATTTCCATGCTTATTGAAAATATCCTGGGATTTTCAGCTGATGCGCCAAACGACGTTCTAACCTGGCGAATTACCCGGTCGGACCGGCATGGAATCCGGCACCTCAGTTTTGGAGATAACACCGTTTCCGTCTGGACCGAACCCCAGCCGGAAAGACCGGATTTACTATCCATTCAGGGTGATACAGATTCTGATATTGATTTGATGATTATTACGGACGCTGACAGTTTTGCGGTCCATTTTGATCCCGGACTGGTTGAGGTCAGTTTTATTCCTCAGAATTATATAACAAAGGGTCGGTTTGGCCGATGATATCCAGATCTTCCCGAATAGAATTGGCCGTCTCCAGTACATTTGCAACGTATACGCGACTGTTGTTATATCGTAACAGAGCTCGCTGCTGACGATCAGTATCTTCTGTCCAACCCTTTTTACTAAGAAAATTGCCGACACTCATAATTGCATCGGTGTAGTTGTAAAGGTCAATTATTCCGTCATTATCGCCATCGATTCCGTACCGTGTGACATTGGAAGGCATAAACTGAGGGTAGCCAAACGCACCGGCATAGGAACCCGGCAGTTCAAGAATGTCAATATGACTGTCAAAATGCAATTGCATCAGGCTGGTAAATTCAGCCCTGGCCCGGAAGGATTTTCGAATTGCCCGTTCCTGGTAAATATTGATCAGGTCCTGACGTCCATCGTAATTAAGATAATGATAATGTTCGTTGACATGATTTTCAATCCTGGCAAGGGATTCCGGACTGTCAGCTACAGCCAGAGAGCTAAGGACATTGAACACCGAATATTTACCGACAATTTTACCGATTTTTGTTTCAACAAAAAGCACTGCAACAATAGCTTCCAGACCAACGCCGTAACGCTGTTCAGCTTCTTTCAGCTGCTCACCGTAGCGGTCGATGAACTCATTGATTTCATAGGCCTCGTTATCAGTATGAAAGTAAATGCTGCTATAGTTATCCATAGCTGGTGGTTGGTACAAACTGAACGCAATGTCGCCGTAGTACTCTACCCTGGGATCCTGAAACAGTTCCTGAATATCCTTACATTGAAAACCAGCCTGTTCGAGGTGGCTAAACAGGCTATTGTAGTGGGATGAAAGTGCCGGTTGTGAAGCCGGTGTGTGAGACGGCATGGCGTAATCCTTGATCTTTGGTAAAAAAAGGATTGCCAGCATCATTCCGGCAATCAGACCTGCCTGCCGAAACGGCAGTACAGGCAGGAATTTCCTTAAACTTTTTATTTTATACATGTTAAAACTCATTATAAATCCCAATTAATTATATACCAATATTAGGTAATATTTTTAAATTTAGAGGTGAAGCGAATCACAATGTTACAAAATTCGGGCCAATGTTACTAAAATAACACTTGATTTGCAACTATATTCCCTTGTTTTTATGGGCAGGCCGTTTATATTTTTCCTGTTGCTTGTTTTGGTTATTAGAAATACGGAGTGAAATTTGATCAACGATTCAGATTTACAAAATGTTAAAGCCTACCGGGCCCGCTGGCTGCTGCCCATGTCGGCTCCGCCAATTGAAAACGGAATTATCATCTGTGACAATGAAAAAATCCTGGCAATTGGAGATTATGAAGACTTTCAGGGTGACATTCCGGACACCTTGCTTGACCTGGAAGATGCGGTCGTTTTTCCAGCCTTTGTCAATGTTCATACCCATCTCGAACAGGAACCATTTCCCGAACCGGTTCAGCGATATTACACCTATTTGAACCAGAGCGCTGCTGACTGGCAGAGCCGGAGTGATGAGCAGCGAACATCTATTATCAGCAGGAACATTGCAGAAAGTAACCGGTTTGGGACGATTGCGATAGGTGATTTTTCATCGGATGGCTTGTCGGCTGATTTGCTAAAAGATGAGATAATATTTGCACGGATATTTCATGAAACAAAGGGATTCAAAAATTATGAGTCCGCCGGTATTCTCAGAACCATGCAGGACCAGATCGCCCGGATTGTTCCAATGAAGCGTATCACCAACCATCTGGGCATGTCCTCCACATGGGAACTGTCACCGGACTTGTTTAAGAACATCAGTATCAATGAGCGACATATCGCAATTCATATGTCCATGACAGAAGACGAAATAGAATTTCTGACAAGCGGAAAAGGACCGGCAAGACAGTATCTCCTGTCGAAGGATGATTTTGATTATTCCTGGAAACCACCGCGAATCACACCGGTTCAGTATTTTTTCAGTAATCGATACTATGCGCAACATAATATTCTAATCCATTTGAACCGGCTCAGCGATATGGACATAGACCTGATTAAAAATACTCCGGCCAAAGTGAATGTCTGTATTTGTCCGCGCAGTTCGACCGCATTGAACCTGAGTCCGACTCCGGTGAAACGTATCCTTGATAAAGGGGTGAATATTTGTATGGGGACGGAAAGTAAAACTCTGTCCGGGGATCTGGATATGCGGAAAGAGATCATTGAATGTGTAAATCAGAGCAGCATTAATCCCGAAACGGCGCTGAAGTTTGCAACATTGAACGGGGCCTATGCAATTGGATTCCACAAAGAGGTGGGCAGTCTGGAAGTGGGAAAAACATCTCGCTGCCTGACGATACAGGTGCATAATGGCGGTCAAAACGATCCCTTTGCCGCTGTTTTGGATTTAGCACAGGAGCTTCGCTGGCTTGAAGATTGTGAAACAATTAATCCGTAACGCTGGCAATCTGAATCAATTATTCCAGTTATTTTTTTCAATATTGCAGTTATCTATTGATAATTACTAAAATATTTCTTATCTAATACTTGTGGTATATCCAGACGTTTTTCGGAACAAACCATTTTCAGCAGAAGTGCCTAGCGCCAAGCCCAAAGGGAAACGGCTTCTCTGGATATTTCATGACAGAATTTGGGTTATCTAACATCATTGGTTAAGGATCATTGAACTAATCATCAATATAAATAACTGAGGAGTGACCATGATTAAAAGCAAAGTTGTCAAAGAGTTGGTTCATTTTTCCCAGAATGATTACCCGGTTACCAGTGCTTATTTTACAGTTGATTTTAAAAATGGTAATCACAAAACCCATATAGTGGAACTGAAAAAGATGATTCGGTATAAGAAAAACACAACATATTTTAAACTGTTGACCGAATCGGAGAAAAAATCTATCCTGGATGACTTTGATAAAATTATTAACTGGTTTGAAGTGGAACTGGATAGCTCGAAATATATCAGCTCGGTATGTTTCAGTCAGAGTAAAACCGGTTTCTGGAAGATGATAAACCTTAAAAATCCGTTGGAAAATGAGCTGGTCATTCAGCCCAAACCTTATATCTATCAACTATCCAAACTTTTCAGCAATTACAGCCGCTATGCGGTCCTGCTGATTGATAAATCCAAAGCCCGTATATTTGAACAGTCTCTGGGTGACTATAAAGAATTGTACCGGGTTAGCGACAATGCACCGGAATCGGTCAAGGTTGGTGGTTTTAAAGGACGCCAGGAGCGCAAGGTCGAGCGCAATATCCATCAGGGTGTTGTACAGCATTACAAAGAAGTGTCCCAGAAGATGTTTGATCTGAATAAAAGCCATGATTTTAATTGGATCGTGCTGGGTGGTCACCGGGAATCCATTGGTGAATTTCGTAAGTATCTGCATGATTATGTAGAGGCGAAAGTCACAGCAGTAGTGGATATTGAACCTCACGCGCCCCTCACTGATGTGTTCGAAAAAGTTCACAAGGCCAGCAAGGATGCGCGCTTGAGATTTGAAGATAAACTGTTGGAAGATTTCAGCAACCGGAAAGAGGCCGACCGGGCCGTAGAAGGCATTGAAGCGGTTTTGCCAAAACTGCGGGAAAACTGGATTGATACACTGCTGCTTCACGAGAGTTATCAGCGCAAGGGAGTTTTTTGCCGGAACTGCCTGTATATTGATTTATCGCCCCTGGCGGAATGCCCCGAACATGGTGGCCCTTTAGAACGAACGCAAAATATTATCGAACATATGTTACACAACGCTCTTCAACAGGGTGTGGATATTCAGTTTATTCAACAGCCAATGGAAAAATATGGCAATCTGGCGGCCACCCTTCGTTATCCGATTCGGAGTTAAATGAATAACTGTTCCAAAACCGGCGGGGAAGTTTTTGAAATTAAAAGTGAAAAGGCGATGAAAGACACTTCAATTAACAATTTAAGTCATCTGTCTAACTTGCCTATTTTCATTATTTTTTCCTTGACATTCTCCCGATATGAAGACTATATTTTTCTGAATGCAACGCCATAGTGTCAAACGTAAATTTTTAGACACTTTATACCTGAAGGTGTGGGATTATGAAAGTCAAAATATTTTTTGCGGCCTTTCTTGTAGTTCCTCTTTTGCAGGGTTGTAGCCTCTTCGGCAGCAAATCCGCAGATAAGAGTGAAACTGAGTTAGTTAAAGCGGCTCAACCGACGAGCCAAACCCAGCAGCAGGCAGCAGTTACGCCCGGTGCAGCTAGCAGCGGAGCTAGTGCAAAGCCACCTCAAGCGGTGGCTACTGCCCCGGCCCGTAGTAGCAGCGCTGACCAGGATTATGTGGTAAATGAACTGACATTCGAAGTTAAAAAGCTCTCCGCCGAGCTGAAGCACCTGCGATCCCAGTTACAGGATTTGCAGGCCAACAGCCAGATGTGGATGAACCCACTGGCCATGTACGATAAGGAAATTATCACTGACAACGGTACTTCAATCTACGGGAAAATCATTTACCAGGATGACAAAATTGTCAAGGTTGAAACCTTGATCGGATATCTGGTTCTTGAGAAAGCCTCGATTGTTCGGGTCATCACCAATGTGCCCGAAGAACCGGCTCAGAAATATGTTCCGGCGGAGCTGGCGAGTGATGTTCAAAAGAGCAACAGCTATCCCCAGGTTCCTCAGGCATCCTATGTTTCAAAAAGCGGTGAACCGGCCCAGGTGCCCGCAAGCACTGTTAAAATGCCAAATTGTGTTCTTGTTGGCAATATCAACGAACGTAAGGACCCTTCCGGTAATACCATTTTTTCCGGCGAAGTGAAAAATATTGGCGCCCGGCGGGCGGATTTTGTGAAAGTCAATTTTGTTTTTCGAAAGAATTGGAGCGGCGATACCAAGACCCGCACTGCTTTTGTGGAGGGTACTTATTTTACTTTTGAAGATTCCGGGATTACGACTAACAATTCGATGCTTCCCGGATCGTCCGGAAAATTTGAACTGATTATTCCGAAGAATTTTGGTAGCTTTATCGGTTATTCGTATACCATTGAATGGGAGCAGTATAAATAATGGGAATGTCTGCCGTCAAAATCCTATGCATCGGTTTTTTGGTAGTTTCGGTCGGTTTTTCACAAACCGATTCCACCCTGATCAATATTTCTGAAAAGAAAGCCGAACTCAACGAAAAAAATGTAGAAGTTCTTGAGCTGCAATCGAATCTTAGTAACAACGATGGCGAACTGCAGACTATTCGTGACGAAATTGAAAAACTGAAAACATACAATAAGCGACTTCAGGATTCCCTGCTTACCAAGCAGGTGGAAATTGATTCGCTGAGGGAACAGCAGAATCAGGTTGAAAATTTTAAAATGATCGTGACTGCTTTTGATGAGGACAAGGCCCTCACTGATGAGATACTGAAATCCATAAATGTAAGCGATGCGGTGTCTGAAAATACTGTTTCGGCCGTTCCGGATGTGGATGATTCAGAATATCGGACACTGTATAACGAGGCGTTGAATTTATATTTTGACCGGGATTATCCGACCAGTGTTGATAAATTCCGGAAATTACTTAATCTGAGCCAGCGGCATCCTCTGGCCGACAATTGCCAGTACTGGCTGGGTGAAAACCTCTATTCCCAGGAAAAATATTCCCAGGCGATTGAGGCCTTTCAAAAAGTCGGGCCACTAGGTGACGGGAATAAGGCCGATGCAGCATTGTTTAAAATTGGTATGAGTCACCTGAAAATGGAGCATCAGTCTCAGGCATTGAGCGCATTTAAGCAGTTGGAAAAGCAGTTTCCCGACAGCGAATTACTGGAAAAAGCGCAACAATATTTGACAACTCAAGAAAAGTTTTGAATGAAAACGTGATTCGAATTGCACTTATGCTTATGATTCCCCTCGCCATATCCGCTCAGAATGCCGATAGCAGTCGGGGGAAAGCCAATCAAGATTTTATGTACGATTTAGGGATTAAGATTGAGCCAGCGAGGGAGTCTGCCCCCCTTCACGGCATTGGCGTTGCTAACCCAGCTTTGGTTCACTTACAGAATCAAATGGACTCCCTCTCCTTGGCTTTTTCTCAATATACCGATAAAACCGAACAGCGGCTGCAGACCATGCAGTTGTTTCTGGATTCGCTGGAAGTGGAAAACCAGCGGCTTAAAAACCAGGTGTTCCGGTCGCCTTATGCAGCGCTGGGTAACCCCCGGGTGATATACTCAAAAAAAGAAGGTGAACGGTTTTATCAAAAGGGCAATGATGCCTATATAAATCAAAATTATCAGATTGCAGCGGATTATTTTGTCAAGTGTATCGATAGCGATTTACCCGGTGCGCTGATCGGTAATGCCTATTTCTGGATTGGCAATTGCTACATCCATCTGAAAGATGAATATTTGGCGCTGGAATATTTGAAAAAAGTGGTGGAATATCCCCTGTGTGAAAACCTGGATGACGCACTTTTCCTGTCGGCGGTGACCTATCGAAAGCTGGGTAACAGAGAAATGGCGGCAAATTTTTTGAAACGGCTTCTCAAAAGATTTCCAGAGGGCCAGATGGCCAAGCTGGCGGATCTGGAACTGAAGCGATTGGGTACCATGGATTGAGACCAAAACGGAGTATGAATTAATGATTAAACGTGGTTATATCCTGATATTAATATGTGTGATGTTAGCGGTTTCGCTCTCCGGACAGATCACCCGGGTTGCATTTACCAAACCGGGTTACATGATGAAAATACCGACGAGCAGTATTTACAGAACACCCTATGTTTTTCGAACCGGTATCAGTACGGGTATTTATGGATCTGAGAGTGATACACTGATTTCCCGGGGCGTGTTTTTTGAGACCGATCTATCCAACACCTTCAAAGTCGGGATTACTTCTATTCAGGGCGTCGGATCCAGTCCGCCGGTGGAATTTGGGTTACATTTTCAAAAACGGATGTTTGTTTATGGGGACATTAGTTTCTCTGCTGGTGTACATGATTTGGTTCTAAAGCAGGGAGATAAAGAACTAAACATTGATACGAAAACACTATCAATATTCGGTGTGATCAGCAATGAAAAACAATTTGAAAACAGCAATTTATATACTTATATGGGATTTGGTACTGGCGGTTTAGCCACGGGATTTGGCGGCGATTCTGAAACCAGCGCAGGTGTATTTGCCGGAGTGCTGATGCATACCAGTATTATGGCAGATCGTGGTGGTTTGGAATTTATCGGTGAATTTGACGGTGGCAGTGTAAATGCCGGTATCAGGATTCCATTTACACAAGATTATAATTTAATGTTTGGAATTAGTAATCTGATAAATTTTGGCGAATGGGGTGCCGATGAATTTGATATAAATAATGTTGAAGATGAACCGAGCATCAACATCGGCTTGGACTTTCGGATTCCCCGGGTAAAACCGGAAAGTGCCCGGCGTCGCCGCTTAGAGGGTATGGTGGACGAGGAGACGCAGCTGATCCTGGATATGGAAGAGCAATTTGCCACAAAGCTGGATTCCACTCTGAAAGCGGCTGATTTTGAGATTGCGAAGCTCAAAGATTCATTAAAAGTGTATGAATCTGAAATAAAGTATCTGACCAGCGAAGTGGCGCAGTTGCGGCAGAAAACAGCGGTGCTGGAAGATTCGGTGCGTTCCGCTAAATTGGCCAAACACGCCATGGAACAGAATATTAATCTGGCCCTGAAACACCTCTCCCGATCGCTGAGGTATTTTTATGCCGGCGATTACCGTGAGGCGCTGCAGGAAGTTGAGGCCTCCATTGATCTGAATTCCAATCTGGCGCTGGCCTATGCCCGCCGAGGTTCCATTTATTACAAACTAGGTGATATTGACAGGGCGACAATCAACTGGAATCTGGCACTTCGGATTGATCCGGAGTATGATGATGTTCGCAATATATTGAGGGCCCTGAATGAAAACCGGTTAAGAAGCACAGGGTCAACTCAAAAGGAATAAAGGATTAGTTTATGGATATAGCGAGTTTAATAGGTGTTTTTGCCGGAATCGGTCTGATTGTATTAGGAATCTATCAATTAACTCCAAATTTTATTGTTTTCGTCAGTTATTCCAGTTTTTTAATTGTTGCCGGAGGATCTTTCGCGGCTACTCTGTTAAGTTTTTCTCTGCAAGATGTGTTTGGATTGTTGCGCTCGACAATTGCTGTATTCAAAAAACAGAAAATTGATATGCCTGGCGAGGTCGAAGCGATTGTTGATCTGGCGCCAATTGCCCGAAAAAGCATGCAGGAAATGGAAAAATCATTGGGTAACGTAAAGAATTTTTTCCTTCGGGATGGTCTCCAGATGGTTGTGGATGGTTATAACCCCGATGAAATCCGGGATATCCTCGAAACCCGGATTGAGAATCGGATACTGCGGGAAAAAAGCGAGGCCAATGTTTTGAGAACCATGGGAAAATACGCCCCGGCCTTTGGTATGATCGGGACCCTGATCGGTCTCGTTGTGATGCTCTACGGTATGGCGGATATGGCCAGTGGTGGCGATGATCCTATGTCCGTTCTGGGTGGCGGTATGGGCGCAGCCTTAATCACCACCTTTTACGGAACAATTCTGGCGAATATGTTTTTTAACCCGATGGCTGAGAAATTTGAAACCCGGATTAAAAAGCAGACGACCATGCAGCAGATGTTGATTGAAGGCGCGTTACTGATTCATGCCCGGAAGCATCCGTTGATTGTCCGTGAAAAACTGAATTCTTATTTAAGACCTCGTGACTGGAAAAAACCCGAGGAATAAGGATATATGGCTGAAGAAGTCAAACGGAAGAAGAATTTACACGAAGAGGCGGCCGGCGAAGAAGCGGAACCGTGGTTATTGACCTACGGTGATATGATGACGCTGCTGATGACCTTTTTTGTGCTGCTGTTTTCCATGTCCACCATTGATCCGGTGAAGCTGGAACAGTTTGGCGATTCCGTTGGCGATGCCCTGGGGGGGAAACAGAAAACGGAAAAGTTTTCGCTGGCTGAAATCTATAAAGAAGTTGTTAATGTTATTGAAGAGGAAAATTTGAAAGGGGTTGTCGAGGTTGAAACCAGCCCAAAGGGGGTTGCAATTGTGTTACCCAGCAATATTTCATTTGCTTCCGGTAGCGCAAACCTTGATCCAAGAATTTTCCCGCTATTGAACAAATTTGAATCGATGATGATAAAATCCGTATTTCCCATTGCAATCGAAGGCCATACGGATAATGATCCGATTTCTTCGCCAATTTATCCCTCGAACTGGGAACTATCTGCGGCCCGGTCGGCCCAGGTTGTCCGGTATTACATCGCACGGGGAGTGCCGTCGGACAGATTACAGGCGATAGCCTACTCAGACACTCGTCCGAAAGCCCTTGGTGCTACCGTTGCCGAAGCTAATTCTACGACCGATAAACGAGCTACGAATCGGCGTGTTGAAATATTTTTTCTAACAATGAGATAATTAAGGAGTGTATCAAATGCTCAAGAATAGCAGCAGAAAAATTATAATTCTATTTAGTATAATGACGCTTGTTTTACTGGGAACCGGTTTCCTGGCTGCTCAGGATAACCAGATATCCTACCTTTCGCAAAAATTAATGCTGGAAAACAGTTTACGGGAGCGTGTTACCGATGCTCTGGATAAACTTCTTGATGATATCAAATTTGTGGTGGATGTCGTCGTTGAAATAGAGTTTACTGCCGCGGAACAGACCGAAACTGTCTATGAAACTCCGAAAGAAACTGTCCGTCAGACACCGGTGGTCAGCCCAACGCCTCAGCGTTCAGTACCTGAGGACAAGACCCAAGATAAGGCGGTGAAGAGCCGTTCGTCGGATCTGGGATTGCCGTTGCCCGGTTTTGAAACTCCCGAAGATGTGGTCCGGGCTGAGCAAAAAACTGCAGAGCCCACCCTTAAGGAAGGCCCGCCCGCAAAGACGGAAATGGCTGCTCCGGAAGCGGCGCCTGAGATAACACGCCAGGAACCAAAACGGATAGCCACACAGGTTCAGAGGTCATCGATGGCGATACCTGTGGTTAAACGTCAGCAGGTCAATATCATTATGGAAGATGGTGTTACCCCTGAAATAATTGAAAACGTTCGTCAGGTTGTTTCGATTGCGTCCCGTTGTGACCGGGCCCGGGGTGATGTTATCAGTGTGATGACCGCCTCTTTCAAAAAGCGGGGTGATCAGGATGCCGCGGAAGCGATTATCTTGAAAAATATTGCTGAAAAAATAGATGATATGGAACGTCGTCAGCGTAATACTGAACATGTGACAAAAATTGAGCAGCAGAAACAGGCTGAACGTCAGGTTTTGGTCCGGGATTCACTGCGGATGCAGGAATTGCGCAAACAGATATCTGATCTGCAGACCCAGCTTAACGCACCCCAAATTTCAGAGGATCAGCGGGAACAAACCCGGGCGTTAGCCGATGTGCGGGAAACTGAACTGGTCAATCTGAAAGACCAGCTGCGGGAAAGCAACCGCCGGCTTCAGGATCTTGAAATGAGCGCCCTGGAAACATCACCGCCGGGATTTGCCCGGATGGATAATCTGGGACTTTATATTATTCTGGCTTTGTTTGCACTGGCACTATTAATCCTGTTGATCATTTCCCTTGTCAACCGACGCACCCATCAAAAACGGCAGGAAATTGAATGGGGCTATGGGACAAAAGTACCTATGGGTCCGCGTCCTCAGCCGACGATACAACAACCCACTGTCCAGGCCCCGATACAGACAGCTCCTCCGGTTGCTCCGCCAGCCGCGCCACCGGTACAGGCCCCCCTGGTTGATACAACTGCGTTAAAAGAGGAGATGAAAGGTATCAAACAATCGGTAATATCGATGAGCGTCGGTCAGCCTGATACAGCATCACGAGTCATTAACGAATGGTTAGGACAAACTAAACAAGCCGAAGAGAGCGAATCGGAATTCTAAGGAGGAAGGAAAAGATGGTAGATTTTAAAAATCTCGACGGTTTAGATAAAGTCGCAATATTGTTTAAATCTCTGGGAAATAATCTGGCTTTGCAGCTCTTTAAGGGAATGTCCAAAGATCAGATTCAGAAAGTTCGCCAGCGGATGAGTACTATTAACAGTATACCCTTTACGATAAAAAAAGAGATTCTGGAGGAATTCTATTTCAGTTTTGTATCGGAAAAATTTACACCGGCTACTGAAGAAACAAAGAAACCCTTTGAGTTTTTGATCAAACTCACGAATGAGCAGGTGATTTATCTGATCGCTACTGAAACTCCCCGGATTATGGCTCTGGCGATTGCCCAGCTGCCCACTGAACGGCAGGTTGCCGTATTACAGGCTCTTGATCCGACGGTACAACCCCGGGTAATCACAGAGATCGGTCAACTGGGTGATATTCCCCTGGAAGGTGTGGTCAGTATTGCTAATGAATTGAAAGAGAAATCGGCCTTTATTCCACGGGCGTCGGAATTCAACCGCGGTGGTGGCGAAAACCTGGCGGGAATCCTCAGTCAAATGCGCCCCAAAGACGAAAAACGTTTTCTGGAACACCTTGAAAAAGAGGCTCCAAATATTGTACAGGAGGTTAAGCGCCACTATTTTAGTTTTGATGATTTGCCCAAACTGCCCCACGATGTTCTGTCTGATGTGCTGAAATCCGTTGAAGCATCAGAAGTGGCCTATGCCCTGAAGGGACAGTCTGAAGAGATCAAGGAACTCTTTATCAATTCTCTGCCCCAGCGGACACAGATTATCCTGGAGGATGAAATGGAGTTGCTGGAGGGTCCACAACCCCGCCGGAAAGTGGAGGCTGCTCAGAAATCAGTTGTCGATAAAGCCCGGGAACTTGAAAAAGAGGGTCGCTTCCGTCTGGAAGATTTTATGGAAGCCGATTTTATCGAGTAAATTGCTTGAACATTCGGAATCCAATAATTGAAATGCCCCGAAATATTGGGGCATTTTACTAAGCGTCTGTTAAAAGTATTCAGTGAATCAATGCAAAGACAAATGAAATATCTTCTGTTTTTCTGGAGCCTGATCATTATGGGTCGGCTGCTTCCGGGTCAGACGGCTGAGTATCAGGAAGCCCGGATCCAGGAGGCCCTGAAAGCCATGAACCGTATGGAGCACGATCACGCCTGCAGCCTTTTCGTGGAGGTGTCGCAAAATGTCCCCTATCATCCACTGGCCCCGTTTGGTGCATTGGCCAATGAATGGATATTCAATCAGGGTAAATACGGGTATGAAGCCGGCAATCGGGAATTACTGGAAGACATTGATGATTTGATACTGGACTACCGCCGGCACCTTGTGCTGGATCCGGACAACCCGGATTTGAAGTATTATATGGGGCTGACAAACGGATTACGGGCCAGGGTGCTACTGGCTGAAAAGGACTGGCTGGGTGTCCTGGTCAGCGGCTATCGCATTATCCGGAATTTCAAATCTGCCCTGAAGGGCAGCCCCGATAATCCCGATATTACGATTGCCTTCGGGGTGTTTAACTATTATGTTGGCCTGTCTTCGGGATTTATGCAGATAGCGTCGTGGATCATGCAGATTTCCGGTTCCAAAGAGGAGGGGCTGCAACAGATCGAGACGGCGGCGCTGCATGGAAATTACAGTCGCTATGAAGCCCGCAGCATTCTGGTGTATCTCTATCTTTATTTCGAAGCTGATTATGCTGCTGTGCGGCGCTGGCTGGATATGTTGTTAAATGAATTTCCTGGCAATCCTTACTATAATTATTTATATGCTGAACTTTGTATCCGAACCGGAAATCCAAATATTGAGACCTACATCGAAAAAATTCATCAGCGATTGCCCGAACTGGACCCTTTTTTTAAAAAGGAATATATTCAGCGTTTGCGGCTATTGGAAGGCAGTCAGGCGCTTTTAGACGACGATCTTGATCGGGCGGAGACACAGCTCTTGAGTTATCTGGGTAATTATGATTCCGAAATGGACTATGATCTGGCAAGCGCATATTTACGATTGGGCCAGGTATACGATCTTCAGGGCCGGCGCCCGGATGCGGTTAAAATATATCAGAAAACCGTTGATCTGGACAATCGCAGCAGCGCTGTTGTTGCCGCCAAGGGCTATCTGATTAAACCCTATTCGACGAAATAAACATGAATTTTTATTGTGAAGAAAACCCGGTAATTGTAATTTGCACCGATGAGTCAATTTAATCGCAGAATCAGCAAGATTGTTACCGTTGGGAAACTACCGATCGGGGGTGGATTTCCGGTCAGCGTTCAGTCCATGATAACACCCCACACAGCGGATATTGCGGCAATTAAGCGCCAGATTCATGATCTGGAAACCGCTGGTTGCCAATTGATTCGGGTAACAGTTTCCGATGAGACTGATGCCCGGGCATTGCCGGAAATCAGGAAAGCGATGACCGTTCCCCTGGTGGCGGATATTCATTTTGATTATCGTCTGGCTTTGAAGGCCATCGATGCCGGTGCCGATAAAATCCGGATCAACCCGGGAAATATTGGGAATAAGGATCGGATTCAGGCTGTCTTAAAAGCGGCGAGGTCAGCGAAGATTCCCATCCGGATAGGCGTTAATGCCGGTTCATTGGAAAAGGAATTACTGGAGAAATATGGTCATCCCAATGCCGAGGCCATGGTGGCCAGCGCTGCCCGGCATATCCAGATTTGTGAAGATTTTGGATTTGAAGATATTATCGTGGCGTTGAAAGCCAGCAATGTTTCGCTGATGATTGCGGCGAACCGGCTTTTTACCGAAAAATATGACTACCCTCTGCATTTGGGTGTCACTGAAGCCGGACCACCCTGGCAGGGCACCATCAAATCCGCGATTGGGATCGGCACATTGCTCGCTGAGGGTATTGGTGATACAATCCGGGTATCTTTGACCGACGATCCTGTTCAGGAAGTCCAGACGGGTTTTGAAATCCTGAAGTCTCTGGACCTGATCAAAAAGGGCATCACGATCATCTCCTGCCCTACTTGCGGAAGGGCGGATGTGGATATTATAGGCATTGTAGCGGACCTGGAAAGCCGGGTTAAACATATCCAAAAACCCATGACCGTGGCGGTGATGGGTTGTGCTGTGAACGGGCCCGGTGAAGCCCGGGAAGCCGATCTGGGTGTGGCCGGTGGGAAAAAAAGTTTTCTGCTCTTTAAAAAAGGGGAGATAATTGCTAAAATTCCGGAGTCACAGGTAGTCGACCGGCTTCTGGAAGAGATCAAACGTTTATCCGAATCGAAAGAGGAGATATCATAATGAAACAAGTATGTGTCGGTATGCTGATTTTAATGGCCATAGTCAGCGGGCAGGCTCAGGACATTGGTCAAAGCAAAGATTTTGATTATACCACTTACGGCCAGATGATTTACTGGAAAGCCCTCACTCTGGAAGAGAAAAAGGTGTTTCTCCACGCTTACCTGTACCGGACCTATGAAATTGGCAATGAGTTGAAACAGGACCGGAAACTAAAATCAGCGGCACCACGCTATAGTGCTGAAATTGCCGAGCCTGTCTATAAGGTATTTCGCGATCTGGATGAGACCGGGAAAGAGGATCTGATCTATTGGATTGACACGTTTTATAAACATGAATTTAACCACAAAGAGAGCTTCAATAAAGCGTTGCCCTATGCCTTCCGGAAACTGAAAAGCGGTACAGAAACCATGAACGATGTCTATAAACGAAGTTACCCGCAATAAACCGTTGCTTTCGTGAATCGGTGATTGTCAGTTTATGAGTATCACAAAAATAACGTCTGAATACCGTTTTGAATATTCTGTATTATCCCTGCTAAACCAATTGCTGCCCCGCCTGTCTCATCTGAATCGGCGGCGGATTGCAACGATACTCGGCTACGTTCTTTTTTACATAATTCCATACCGTAAGAAAGTTGTGGTGGAAAATCTGGCAAAAGCGTTTCCTGATAAACCTCCGGGCTGGCGACGAAAACTGGCTAAACAATCATACATTCATTTTGCCCGGTTCCATTTTGATATTTTTTCCAATTACCAGCTGAGTGAACAACGATTCAAGCGGATGGTTCGCCGGATTGACAATGCCCATCTGGATAACGCTATCCGACAGGGCAAAGGGGTGCTTATCATTCTGTTCCACTTTGGGAACTGGGAACTGATTGCCGATTGGCTGGCCCGAAATCACTACAATGTGGCCGCAATTGCGGCCCGGCTTGCGAATCCGCTGGCCGACCGCCTTGTCACTGAAATACGCACTAAAAACGGACTGAAAATCCTGCCCAAAGGGCGACGTCATACGGTTATAACCTACCGGTATTTAAAGAATGATCAACTCCTGTATATGGTTGCTGACCAGAACGCCGGAAAGCAGGGCGCCTGGGTCCGGTTTTTCGATCAATGGTCATCGAGTTTTCGGGGGCCCATGCTGTTTGCGTTACGGAAAAAATGTCCGGTGCTGCTGGCCAGCTGTCTAATGGATGAAAAGGGCAGGTATGACATCCGTTTTGATAAATTTCCACTAGAAACACCCGCAGGATTGCCTGAGGATAAGAAGATAGAATTCCTAATTCAATCTTATACCCGTTATTTTGAAGAATTAATTCGCCAAAAGCCTGAACAGTATTACTGGATTCACCGCCGCTGGAAATCCAAAATTCCACAGTCACTTATAAAGGAGATTGTGTAAGGATGGACGCAAGAATTATCTCACTTTACAATTGGACTGAAGCAGACCAGGCGGAACTGTACGCCGCCCTGCAGCAGGGACAGGTAATTGCCTATCCTACGGATACAATTTATGGATTAGGAGTGGATGTTTATCATCCCGGAGCTGTAGAAACATTGCAGCAGATGAAAGGCCGGGACAGTCAAAAGCCGGTCAGCGTTCTGTACGCCAGTACTGGACGGATGCAAAGGGATTTTAATCACCTGAGTAACTTTCAAATGTCGGCGGTAAATGCGCTTTTTCCAGGTTGTGTAACCCTGCTGTTGCCGGTGAAATCCGAAGAGCAGTTTCCGGCGCCCTTTACCCGAAACGGAACCGTGGGGGTCAGAGTGGTTGATCTGCCGGCATTAAATATGCTCCTGTCGGGCTACCCTCATCCGATTTCCACGACGAGTATTAACCCGGCAACCCAAAAACCGGCATCATCGCTTGCGGAAATTCAAGACTATTTTCCCCGTGAAATCAGTGTTATTATTGATAACGGATTTACAGAGAATACACAGGCTTCAACGATTATTAAGTTGTTTGAGAATAGTTGGGAAATAATTCGTGTGGGCATTGTGCCGACCGAATCGGTTGATGCAATTTTAAATTCACTTAAATGAGTAGATCAATGGTTGATTCAATTCAAAATTCTTTCAAAAACCTGCCCTCGGTTCAGCAGCTTATCGATGATTTTGAAAACACGTCGGTGAAGCCGGCAATCCTGGCAGAGATAATTCGTCAGGAATTGGAACAGCTGCGGCAGGAGATAAGCAAGACGAATCTTCGCTTGAAATCAAAAGAACAGACGATCGGAATCATCGTACCAAAGATTAAGGACAGAATTCAGCAACTGCTCGAAACTCCACTTAAACGGGTCGTCAACGCAACCGGGGTAGTATTGCATACCGGTCTTGGCCGGGCGCCCCTGGGAGAACGGGTTTTTCAGTTCTTAATGAATATTGCACCGGGGTACCTGAATCTTGAATTCAATATACAAACCGGAAAACGGGGTGAACGGCTGGATTTAATTGATGATTATCTGTGTCTGTTAACAGGCGCGGAATACTCCGCCGTCGTCAATAATAATGGCGCGGCCGTCATGCTTGCTCTGAATAGTTTGGCCAACCGCAAAGAGGTGATTGTCTCCCGGGGGGAACTGATTGAAATTGGCGGTTCCTTTCGTCTGCCCGACGTTATGAAAAATAGCGGTGCGAAAATGATTGAGGTTGGCACAACCAACCGGACCCATCTGCAGGACTATGAAAATGCCATCACTTCAAAAACCGGTGCTATTCTGATTGCCCACACATCCAATTATCGGGTGCAGGGCTTTACGAAAAAACCTGCTGAAGTTGAAATTATCGAGCTGGCTCATCGAGAGCTAATTCCGGTTATTCTGGACCTGGGAAGCGGAGCACTGTTGCCATTGGAAACTCTGGGATTGCCGAAAGAAACGGTTGTGGCGGATGCAGTGTCTCAGGGGTTTGATGTGATTACATTTAGTGGCGATAAATTATTGGGCGGATCGCAAGCCGGATTGATTGTTGGAAAAACGGAGTTTATTCAGAAAATTCGAAAAAATACGTTGATGCGGGTATTGCGCTGCGATAAAATTAGTTTAAGCCTGTTGACGGTTACCCTGAGCCGGTATATTTTAAATAATGAGCTGCCGGACCTGCCGACCTTAACGTTTCTGACCCGTGACAGGGATCAACTCCGGGCAATGGCCCAGGGAATCGTTGATGCACTGGATAGCGCAGTCAGTCGTCATTTAAAGATTGAGGTATGTGATACATTGACCGAAGCCGGTAGCGGTTCCATGCCCACGGAGACCATCCCCAGTGTCGCCCTGCGGATTTCCGCGACGGGACTATCCGAGGATACTCTGGCCCAACGATTCCGTCAGCAGGATCCGCCGGTGATTGGCTATCTCAAAGAGCATCAGTTTTACCTGGATTTAAAAGCCGTTGCAGATACGGAAATTCCCTTTATAATAAATGCCATTCACCAGGTGGCAGCGTCTATTCCAAAATAAGACTATCGAGCAACCCATGCGCCCTGTATTAATCGGAACTGCCGGACATATCGATCATGGAAAATCAAGCCTGGTGCGGGCCCTGACGGGTACCGATCCGGACCGTTTGGCCGAGGAAAAACAGCGGGGTATGACCATTGATATCGGTTTTGCCTTTCTGAATGAAAATATTGCCTTTATCGATGTTCCGGGGCATGAAAAATTTGTCAAGAATATGGTTACCGGCGCCAGCAGCATCGATACCGGTTTGCTGGTCATTGCCGCGGATGACGGGATTATGCCCCAGACCCGTGAACACTTTGATATTCTGCGTTTGCTGAATGTCAAGCGGGG